>JACCDO010824886.1_pt1 | contig 11163 bp, 1 predicted proteins | sample 7446101 | NCBI WGS metagenome assembly JACCDO01 (sample SAMN15323440, study PRJNA562643) | freshwater metagenome | isolation source: river surface water | place: USA:Blue River Watershed | collected 2017-08-16
ACAGTAGTAGAGCAAAGACAAGCAATAACATTAGCAAAAGATGAATTATTATCATTAAAATCGCATTCTTCTGCTGATGCACAATTTAAGAAATCAGAATCCATGGCGACAGTATCATCGTTATGGCGAGATTTTAAGTTAAAGCAGCGTGTATTAGAAGAGAAATTATTAGGTTTAGAAGAAAGGTTACACACTGAAGCTATTGTCAACGCCGATACTAAAGAATACTTAACCTCTAAGCATAAGGCATTACTATCTGAATTAGATAAATGGGAAACTAAGTATGAGCAAGACATTGGGGACATCACACGAGATATCAACAACATGACTGATCAAAGAAACACCTTATTAGAAAATTTAGCATTATTAAAGGCTCGTAAGGAAGAAGAAATCCTGCGTGATGCCGCATTAAAAGAGAAGGAAGTATATGAGTTGGCAGAAGCAAAGAAGAAACGTGAATTATTGAAACGTCAAAATAAAGCCGCCCGAAGAATACAAAAAGAAATGAGAAATTTTGTCAAAAGGAAAAAAGAAATCGAAGCACTTGGCGGAGGTAAAAAAGAGAAGAAAGGTGGTAAGGGTAAAAAGAAATAAAGTTCCAATAGTGACAGTTTATACATTTGTATTCTAGCAAACACGGTCTGTATCATCGACTCTTTTTCTGTATCCGTAGACGTGACCAGCCGGTAAGTTCCGTAATCCGGGAATCCTCTCATCACGTTGAAGAGAGATCGTGCCTGATAAGGCTGGTAGGATCCTACCTTTTGCGCCTGGTGCTCCAGTGGCGCATGGAGGCGGCGGCGCGATCACCAGACCTGGTTTGGATCTTGAAGTCCAAAGAGAACAACATCAAAGACTCGCTCATCATACACAAAGCAATTGAGAAAAAGCTCGGGTCGTTGAGTGAGCACATCGGTAATGTGCGCATGGTGGATCATGAGGATTTGACTCTACGCATTGATAATGCCAATGGATTACTAATATATGAAGGTGACGTTGTTATCAATCCACCGAAATTTGTCATTGTTAGAATAGGATCAGGTATATTAAAACCAGAATTCCATTTACCACTACTAATGCACCTAGAATATATGGGAGTAAGTGTATTGAATTCTTCAAGTGCTTGCAATTTAGCTACACACAAATTTTTACATCTGCAAGAATTAGTACGACATAATATTCCTATAGCAACAACATTTACTTGTGCCAGTAAAGATTTAAGTGATGTTAACACCAAACTTATTGATCATGAGCTGGGATATCCACAAATTATGAAGTCAATCCATGGCAATCAAGGGAGCAAAGTTGTCTTATTACCAAGTCCTAATCTAGTGAGTGAAATGAAGCATGTGCTAACTCATACAGTGCCTTATTTGTTCCAAGATTATGTGAAAGAGAGTCATGGTAGAGATATTAGAGTAATTGTCGTAGATAATAAGGTCTCATTTTCTATGATTAGGACATCAAATACAACCTCCGTCAAGGCAAACTTGTCTGCAGGGGGCACTGCGGAGGTGATCACTGGGAAATATCCAGACGCCGAAGCATTGGCATTAAAAATCGCTAAAGTTTTAAATATGGATATAGTTGGAGTAGATCTGTTGTTCAGTGATTCTACTGGTTTTGTGTGTTGCGAGGTGAATAATTGTCCGGGTATAAGTAGACCTGTGTATAGTGGTCACGGCATAGAAGATGATGTGGCTGAAATGATTTTTAAAAGGTATTACGGGAACAATTATAAATGCAAAAGCGAAGATCATGCCACTGATACCTCATCGGAGTGCTCAGTGTAACTTTTATTTATTTTTATACTGTATCCTATTGTATCTTGAATTTTCCATTTCTCTTCATGGAATCCAGGCCCTTCTCTTAATTTTTTTGCGATAGAAATAAATTCTTCGACAAAAATCTATTCGAACATGAAGAAACGCGTGCTGACACTGTCGCGGCTTGACGAGCTCAGTGGCGCGCTCGGTCTAAAGCAAGAAGGTACTCCCGCTGCACTCGCTAGTATCTCTTCAATCTCCTCACTCTCCTTGCTCACTAGTTACAAATGTTACTGACATCAAATATCGCAAGTATTTGACCGAGTTAGACCTAAAATTTGCAATAGAAAACGCCCAGTCGATTTCTATTCCGCCCTCTTTGGCGTCATGTCCAGTGCCGACGATCATATATTCTCCTAAGTCTGAGTCGGGTGATAACGCCCAAGACGAAGCTGTGATCGATGAGAATTATCCATCATCTATGGAGGAACTATTGAGTGTGTACGGTTCCATTGATTTAAGTAAGCTCCCAGGTGCTAATAATTTGATGGATGTAATCGATTCATCTCTGTTAAGTAATGAATACTATAAATCTATGTACAAGAATGATGAAGCAATGTTCAAGTTGCTTATGTTACAAGCAACAGTTGGAAGAAATTATAGACAATATTTTGAATCTAGAAAGAAGTTAGAAATCGCCAAGAATGAGAATAAAGTTAAGGAGTCTGAAAATGAGGTACGTAAAAGTGATACGACTATTATGTTTCAAATGGCTATAGTTATGCTGAGCACACTAAATTCGATCATTAAAAGCACTAATTGTGATGTTGCAGTTGCAAGAAATTTATTTATCAATTTAATGGATATTATCATAAGCGTTGATCCATTGAGCAATACCGAAACTACATTGCCTTTTGTTACGAGATGTATATCGAGTGGCATAAACAGCTTAACATCGCAACAGAAGCATAGTTATCAAGCTGTTAACACTTACAATAGTGCAGGATATTACGTCGCACTAGGCGATAAGGATGGAAACAGAGGTAAATACTATTGCGGTAGAACTGTGACTTCAGAGCAATCTGAAGTTGGGACTGATTCTAACGAAGGAATGACTTGTGAATGTGGTAAAGAAAACTATCAATGTGTAGAATGTAGTGAATTTGTATTCATAAATGATGCAAGTGGACGTATAATGACTCCTGGTACTAGTGGCTCGTACAGTTCTAGTTTATATTGCGGTGTTAGTATTCCACCAGAGCGAGATGGCGGTCTTGTTCGGCTCTGCAGCAACGGATATCAGTGTCCAGATTGTAAGGTGTGGCAAGAGAATATGGTCGAGCGAAATAAAAAAACGAAGTTTGAGACGATGAAACCTGTTTTATTCGATGCCTCGAAGGTGTCAATACTGGACGTTCTGCAAAGCAAGCATAATCAAGTCAAGAGAAATGCTGGTCCGTTAGTGTCGATTTTACAGGACACAGCAAAAAGAGATTTTATAATTGCTTTGCAGACGTTGTGTAAGCAGTGCATAGAAGATAGAAGTGCTCTAGCTGATGAAGCATTGTCGCTATTACTGTTGCTAGCTATTTCCATGAAAAGTGTTGATTTGTATTACTATGTTTCCACGGTTCTGAATGACGCCAGCAATAACATCACTCTAATTTCCAATTGTGAGAGATTCTTCTTTGCGGTTATAGATCCTGGTTATGCTCCTAGTGCAAGAAATGTGCCGTTTTCTGAATTAATTAAGTCGAAAAGAACGTTGTATGTGCTGTTGATGCAGTCTTTGTCGTCGTTTATACTGCCCGGGCAATTTGATTTTAGGAGTGACGCTGTTATCTCTGGTGATAGTCACTTCCTAACACAGATTATCAAGGAGGTAAAAGGTCGTATCAGTGCGTTAAGTACGACTAGTGATAAGGAGGATTTGGATTTACTAACGTACTTCGTCAGTATTATCTCCGCATCGTTGCTTTTATTGTCTGTTCCTGCCAAGTCGAAAGAATATCCTAAATTGAAGGTGAATGACAAGGTAAAGCGCGGTCCTGATTGGCATTATGGTGACATCGACCGCAGTTACAGCAGCAATAATATAGGCATTGTGACTGAGGTGAGTAGAGCCACTGTGACCGTTAGCTGGGGTGGCTACAACAACACATGCTATTATGACTCAACAACAGGAGTGTATACAGTGATCCACGCATCAAATACTAACGAAAATGAGTTTCGGGATGTCAAAATTATCAATTATATTAATAGTCTTGATTTGAAAAGTATTTTCTTGGATATAATATTCTACTGCGGGTCGCATCTGCACTTGGTGGACTTGGCGATTGATGCGTTTGACATAAACTTCAAGAATATTATCGTTTCCACAATCGACCAAATCGATGTTATTGGTAGGTTCCTAGACGCTATTGTCAGCAATACTGACAAAACTGTACCCACCAGCTTCATGTACATCATGTGCGATAGATTGCTCACGAGAGTTGATGAGTTGGTGCTGATTGAGTACTGCTTTGCCACCTCCAGCGATAAAGGGTCGGATCACATTTTCCTGTTTCTGCAAAAGCTAATGAATACGCTTTTTCAATTGTCAAGTCCTGACGTGTACAAAGTGCAGAATGTTCCGGATGACACCATCGAAAGTATCAAGAAATCTCTGAGTAAGTTCATTCAAATGCTAAGTATTATGTTTGCCGTCAACGAAGTTACAACAGTTGCATTTCCCTTGGAGGCCGGGTCAGCGACAGCTAGCAGCTCCCAGTCCACATTTGATATCAGTCGGATAAACGCGGTATTCCAATACTTCTCCGGCATCGTGACCAGCAACATCAGCAAGATTCTGCGCGTTCTTAACAGTACTACGGAACTACCCGACGCCAACACGTTGTCAGCGAAGGATAGATTTTTAGCTAAATTGCATCCATTTGAGAAAAATATATTCCTTTTTTTATTTGATAAGCCCAACATCATGCACATCACGACTTACATTGCGAACACAATGAAGCTGTTGTTGTTGCAGTATCGCTCGCTAGTATCAGTAGAGGATAATAGTAGCAGTTTACTCAGTATTCAAAAGCAAGTGACTAACATCATCGGAGAGAATGTCTCCATGGATGTAGAAATGTTCATGGCTAAATCAGCAGATTATTTTCACGAGCATGAAACGAAGGTGGAGCAAGGCGTGGATGACGCACCGATAGAAGTGATAATATCCAATGAAGTAAGTGGTGTTAGATTGCGCAAATATCCCACTTTTGACAGTGACGTCGAAATACCGGATGGATTAACTATCCTGAATAGTCTTACGAAGTGGAAGGTGTCGTATATTGCTGATAAATGGGCGAAAATTCATCCTAGTGAATATGCCAGAATAATAAGCTGCACGGATACTCAGAGCGATTGCACCATTGATTTTGATCCTCAAACTCAGGGATTTATACCCGCTACAAGTGTCGACAATATCATAATATTTAAATTGATGAAATCAACAATCCCTGTGCAAGTTCAGTTGCATGAGAAATATCCAATCAATGTCAGAAGTGGTCCCGAATTCATTGATTCTACGCTCTTCATTCCCGGTATAGCTTTACTCAGAGGGGAAACGTACATGTTTGATTGCGTCAGCGACGCTTGGGCTACTATTAGCTCTGTTGAATATGCCGTATTAGGGAATTCCTCAAATGTTCCTTTGTTCTGCACCACGCATGAGAGGGAAGCCCCCTTCAAGCCACTAGTGCACGTCATTAAATCGTTAGCTGTAGCACCACAGCTTACTGTCAACACAAATCCTATCAAATTGTTTCAAAGGGAGGTACAAAATATATACGCTACCATCACGAGATGTTTGTTAGAGTATCGAGTATCAGTGAGTAGTAATGCATCGCACTGGTTGACGTCGTCACTACTTGCCATTCGTATTGATGATAGTGACTGGGATAGTACTTCGGATGAGAAAGTGACGCTGTTGAATAGCATACTCGACGAGTCAAATACGCCTCCTGGTACTATAAATGTATATAACGTTCTGAAATCGAATTGCAAAGAGCAATTTCAAGATAGGTATTATAATCCCGTCACGTATGCCTCGTGGGCAGCCATCGTTTGGCAAACGAATCTAACGGACGAAGTCATCCAACTGTCAACAGGTAAAAAGGATATTCCCTCGGTTGCCTTGATGGCTACATGGACTTGTACTAACAAAGTAGTCAGAGATGCCCTAAAGCAATGCGATATAAATGATGAGAAAAATGGTACCAAATGCTTCCATTCAATGTGCGAGGACATCCGGGCGCGGGCGAAGTTATTATTGAAGTTTGAGCCAACTAATTTGGCGTCAGACGACTCCAAGAAGTATAACTCGTGGCTCGATACCGCCTTTAAAGCAGGGCTATTGAAGAAAACAAAAAGTCACATTGATAAGAAAATAAGTGAACAAAGAGATCGTAATGCCGTCAGCATGAGCACTGTAGAGAGTACATTGGACTTCTTATTGAATGGACCTCCTACCTCGGTCATTTTACGCGAACTTGATTCTCGCGAACGGGCGGCGAATATCAGAATAAGTGCATTTGAGCAATCAATAAGTATGTTTATGTCACTAAGTAATCAGCAGAGATACCAGGCTCCCAACGACAGTGATTCAATCGAGGGTTTGAACATAGTAACTCCTGTTGACGATGAAAGGCAGCACAACACCGTTACCGTTAACGAAGGCTTTGTTTCCGATATTCAACGGTGTTTACCGCTTATTGTACGTCGTTCATTTTACGATCCATCGTATATTGACGGTGACAACAAGGTCCAAACCTACAATACGCATTATCTGCACTCCTTGGGTGGGCTGCCCAAACGTTTGCATTACTATCTCACTGAAAAGCATTCTGAATTTATTAAAGTAGTTTTAACTCAGCACTTGGAATCCCCGGAATCCCCTAGAGAAAGAGTGCGTTCAGGAAAGGTTAGTAGCACTGGCAATGCTAACAAGAACAAAGACGTCTTCCATGTAATGAGTATTCTGGCTCTCCTTTCGCAGGACTATGTGCAGGATGACGTAGAGTTCCTGCGGGAAGATAAGGTCATTTACTACCTGAATAATTGCTTGAAAGATGAGGAGCTTCTTGATGGAAACAAGCAAATCTTCCAAATAATTTTGAAAATATTTGAATTAATCTCGTTTAGAGTGTGCATTAGCAAGAAATTAATACACGAGCGTGAAATAGAGAAGGATAACCATTCGAGTGAAAGCAATGGTGCCGGAAACACATCGTCTCAAGATGATTCTAGTGAAAGCATGCAGCCTGTAACATTGCCCGCGTCACTACTTCGGCGTCAACCATCGCTGTCTGACAAGGCGCAAGATGCAAGTGAAAAAATATTGCCAAATTTAGTTAATTCGTTATTTGATTTACTGTTTATGTTTAAAAATCATGAGTGTCCACCTCTGGTAAGCAGGGACTACATCGTCACACATCCTCTGAAGTGTAGTATGAAAGAAAATGGATTTATAGCTCCGATCAATACCGCGGCCCCACCAGTGCCATTGACTCACTCATTCAGTACCTGGGTTTGTATAGACAAACCGAACTCGTATGTGCATCCTGTGACTAAATTGCGCCTAGTTTCGGATCTAAATGTTTTTGTAATAGCCGACAACTTATCTTCCGGCAAAGCGCCTTGGTCGCGGATTGTGCTCTGGACTACAAGTGATAATAAAGTCGTTGTTTCTGTTTACGATCCAGCAGGGAAGGCTCTGGGGATGCCTGAACATGAATTTGTCTCAAATATTGAGAGATCCGGTACATTTTATTGTAAGAAATGTGGAAATAGTGGACCATCTTCGTACACAGGAGAAACACGTTGTGTTCACTGTAACAATTGCGTGTTATGTCTCAAGCGATCGAAGAGTAAGGTTTGCAGTGACAATAACTCATGTGCTTCGGACGACAAGTACTTCAGTGTCTACTCAAACAGTAAAATGGTGCCGTATGTTTGGACGCATGTAGCATACACGATCGATCCGAAAGACCTGACGTTGGTGCTATACATAAACGGGACGGAGGAGTCCAGAGTACCGCTGCCCTATACATTACTAAGAACGCAAGAAAATGCAAGCATTCCTAAGAGTGAAATCATCGTAGATCACGAAATTGTGAGCAAAAGTTCAATGAATATTCATAGTAATAGCAGTGATGCAAATGTGGAAACAGTGTCTATTCCGTACGCATTCAAGTACGAAATTGTCGCGGATGACGCAGCTGCGTTCTCGGATGTGTGTGTCTTCTACGCCGGTGAGAGCTTGAATAGTGACCCGGTTGCTTCATACTCAAAAGGGTCATTCAATATAAACTCTGGTAAAACCTCTATGGGAAATGAAAAGAAACTGGTTATAAACAACAGTTTTTTCCAGATGAAGGCGAAGGTGTCGTCTAGATCGAGTCGTCAGCTGTTCCAGCCTCCTGGAAGTGGCAGTTATAAATTCAAAGTCAAAGCGTACACATTTAATCCCACTGACTACAATGGATCCTGTGGGGACCTATTTCCCTATAGATATCATATAGGTAAAGGACCCGAGTGCTTCAATTACACGTATGCAGATGCTTATGTTGCTGGAGTCAGGGTAGATCTAACTGAGTGCACTCCTGACCAAATTGGTGAGATAAAGAGTAAAAGCAGCGATTTTCTAATTGACAATCCAAGCGATTTTTATTCCAAGTGCGTGTCTGCACTATCCTCTATTCACAGAATTATGGATTTTTTGATTCAAGACAGAGGTGTGGATGCCTTGAAAATCTTCTTCGTAGGACATAGTACGTACAAAATATTTACTATATTGTTGTCGTTAGCCACCAAATCATTCAGCACAACTGTCAGGGCTATTGCCACGTCACTCTTCAATAAAATATCGGCATTACTGCCTAGTTCCGTGCAGGTTGAGGAGTTGCTGTATGAAAATGTGCTAAAAAATGTCGGCCTTCAAGAAGGGGGTGATAGTGGCGTTAACCACTATTTGCTGTCGGTTATCGGCTCGCATTTCCTAGATATTATCAATAATCGCACAAAAAATGACATTCCTGAACCCAATAAATTCTTTGTGATCAATCAGTATGTGCTTTTTTTCCGCGCCATCATGAAGTCGTACTCTTTCAACGCCGACTCGGTGCAGTATCAAAAGTTCGTGACTTTCTTTGATAGAGCTATTCAACATTTGTTGCAGGAGCCTTTAACCAGGGCTGCTGTACAAAGTAGTGAATGGAATACGGTGCTTGGTATGTTGGTGTCGCTCTGTGGAGACAATAATGTTATTTCTTTCCCTGGGACTAAAGTATCCAAAATAAACCATACTCTTGTAGAGGACTACACTGTTATCTGCTTCGATAGCAGCACGGATAACGGATTGCTGTGCACTAATAGTAATGTTAGTAGCACGAATAGCAGTGATGCGAGTGCTACCGTCAGCTACGGTGTCAACAATGTCAAGGTCATTAAGTACAAGGACTTAAATTCGTCGGTGCATGTGATCGTTGATACTCCTTCCTCCATTGTGCAAGATTTACTGACACGTTTCAACTCTCAATTACTTTACACCAAGCTGCTAGCGATGACCACGTACGATGAGAGGGATTATGATATGTTAGAATTGGAAACCGAGCAACCATGTGTGGAAAAGGAGTATGAAAGTGACCACAACTACCTCCGTGGAGACATGTATTATAATATTTATATCCCAGGTGTGATAACGTTGGAGATCACATTTGATGACCGGACTGCTCTTTGGACTGATCGTTACGCTGATTTTATTGCAATTTATCGCAGTAAAAACGATAATTCGAATCCCTTATTTAAGTTGAATGGTGCGGTACTCGAGAAAGGCAAGCCGGGTGTGGGCAATGTACCGCCACTCACCGTTGTAAATTCGAAGGAGTTATGTCTACATTTCCATTCCAATGAAGATCGCGATAAGTGGGGATTTAAAGTGAAAGTTAAAGGTCTTGTTGAGCCGATGAGAAAGGCCGCACCTCGCCTTTGTGATGAAAATTTACTATCCGTGCGATACATGCAAAGTCTGCTCGTGGACACGCTTATGAATCCTATTGTCTTCAGTAAGATACCATGGAGCGAAGTGGCCAACTACGTCCCAATTATTATGAAGAAATTATTGCTGCCGTTATTTAGTGCGAAATGGATTGACGTGTCTGGAGTCAGTCTAGTTGTCACACCTGCGAATAAAAATATACGAAAATATGGTCTTAGTACTACGAATCATTTTGGATACGACACAGTCGACACCGTGTCGACGTCAGTGCTGCCCATCAGCCACATATCCTCCATCATCAAGACGTTTAACAAAAGTCATCCAAACTTTCGCTTCAAAGAAATCAGGGTAATCCCTGAAACTATGGATAGTCTAGATGAGCGACTTCAATCCCTATATAGTACCGTTTGTGCTGAACAAAATCAGGTTGAATTGGAAAATCCTTTGTGCTTATTGCAGCAGTTACACCTTCCTGAGGTGTACATGAGTTCCAAGGAGTCGTCAACTAAGTGCATCGACTTGAACAAAGAAGTGGAAAACGCCGCCGATGTGGTTGCGCCAATTCAAGAAAGTGTGTCAGTAGAAGCCGACGAACCAACTGCTCCAATCAATGAGGACTTCATTAGATTAGTCGACCAAATGTACGACATTGGGGATGATGAGGTCCTCGCGGATATTTTCCTTTCGGCAGAATTTTCTGATATTAACTCTCTACCAGAGGATCGCAGAGAACGTGCGCTAGAAATTCGTCGTGAAAATGGGATGAACGATCCATCTCCTAATACATTACAGCCTGGTAATGCGGGACGTATGATGAATGGAAATCAGTTCAGAGCAATGGCCAATCAGCAATTTGATTCGCCAAGAACTCCAGATTTTCCTTTTGGTCAGAATATTTTTCGATCGACGAATAATGCGTTTTCATCTTCTGGACCTTTTGCTCCTTCTGGACCACCAGGTGGATTACCACCTATTTTCGGTGGTTTCCCACCTACACCTCCGTTCGGAAGTTTTGGTTCTAATCAAGCCCCAGTACCCCCAGCTCCATTAAATCAAAGTCCTGCTGTTGATGCCACGTCGCCTGCCGCAAATGAGGAAACTGATTCGAGTGATACCGATGACAACCATGATAAACCTTCCATTCCCCCCTACAAGTATTCGGGGAAGCTGCACTCGTGTGGGAAAGCATGTCTCTTCTATAGACCAAATATAACATGTAATGTATGTAGTCAAGGAGGCACTTCAACGTATACTTGCCTATCATGTGACTGGGATATTTGTAACTTTTGCACGGAGCAGGAAATGAAGTGTATGCGAGGCAATAAGAAGCAAAAAGTCAACAAGAAGAACTGGCGG
>JACCDO012043632.1_pt1 | contig 11162 bp, 8 predicted proteins | sample 7446101 | NCBI WGS metagenome assembly JACCDO01 (sample SAMN15323440, study PRJNA562643) | freshwater metagenome | isolation source: river surface water | place: USA:Blue River Watershed | collected 2017-08-16
GTCCAATAAAAATGGCACATTCCATTTGTTTCCCAGAAATACCATCATATAAGATTTCATTCGAATAACGTTCATAACCATACTGAGATTCCAGAATAGAACCAATTGCATCAGCGGGATTACCTTCATTCATAAATGTTGTAGCATCACCAACCGCTCCATGACATGCCTCTGTTTTTCCTAATAGAGTTTCTAATAACATAGCCATAGTCATACGAGATGGAATAGCTTGAGGATTTGCAATAATATCAGGAACAATACCTCTAGCAGAGCGAGGCATATCTTGTGAAGGAACAATCATACCAACAGTACCTTTTTGTCCATGGCGATTAGAAAATTTATCACCGAGTTCAGGAACTCTATCTTGAACTACACGGACTTTTACTAGTCTGAGTCCTTTATTATTTACACTTATAGTAACATTATCAACTATACCGCGTGTCCATACCTTTGGTGTTAATGATGCATCTTTGTATTTACCTTTTTCTGGTTGTGTATAACCACCAACAATAACTGTATCTTCATCAACATATTCTCCTACACGAATAATACCACGGTCATCTAATTTCAAGTAGTCAAGCCCTGGTTTTAAATCTAGCCAACCTTGAATTTTTGCTGGATTACCAATACGAGTTTTCATTTGAGTTTTTTCATCATCTTCTTCATAAAATTCATATGAACGATATGCAGCTGTGCGGAATAAACCACGATCTAATGAATCTTTATTTAGGATGAAACCATCATCACGATTAAAACCACCGAATGTTGCAATTGCAAGAACTGCATTATTACCATATGTCATACGTCCTTCACCAAGATAATCGTAATACAATGTACGTGAAATGGGTGCTTCTCCATAGAAGGCAACATGTCCGCTATTATCGAATCTATTCATGAAATTTGTAGCATATACACTGATAGATTGTTTTGATTGAGAACATGAAAGCTGGTTACGAGGACTTTGATTATGATTGGCATAAGGAATAAGGCCAGTTAAAATGGAAAACATGGTAGATGGATGTATCTCAACATGTGTTGTTTCAGCAATTATATGTTCAGGGTAACAGGCAATTAGGGTTTCATTATGTTCATAAGGATCAATATATTCAAGAACACTTTTATATGGTTCTAATTCTTTGAGATAATCTTCAACGGTTGGCCTTCCTTGTCTTTCTGCCAATGGATCTTCGAAAATGCTATTACTTAGACTAGTTTTCTGTCTTCTAGGATGAGTACCCATAAGAAGATCACGCCAAGACTTCATTTGAGCAATCTTCGTTGTGGGGAATTGACGATCATCATCTAATACAATCAATGGTCTCAAAGGACGACCTTCATCGCAGAAAATAAATAGCCGACGTAATGAATATGAAAATCCAACACTAACAAATGCTGGCAACCATCCTGTTCTCTTCATTGCTTTTAAAACCTTCAATAAAGGATGAGGGTTAGATGTATAACCAATAATACCATTATTAATATATACAGGAATATAGAAAGATTTCTCATCAGAATTAATAGAAGAGCATGTAACTACTCCTCCGCGTTCAAAAAGCCATTCAATTAGAGGACCAGGTTGCATACCAGTACTAATTGTAGCAAGAACTGTAAGATTTTTGGTGATACCAATACTTTTACCAGAAGGGGTTTCATTGGTACAGAAATATCCAAATTGACTTGGGTGAAGTTTATTCGGTCCAGTAACTGCTGAACCATGACCTGAAGCGGTATTAACCACTCTGCGGCAATGACTCATGAAATCCAAATAAGATAAACGACTAAGAGGTTGTAAAACACCTTGTTTCTCTTCGCCTAAAGCGGCCCCCCAACGACCTTTAAAACTACTATTCATAGTATCAGTTATCATGCCTTCAACAAAGATTTTTGAACGCTGTCCATCAGAAAAAATATTCATGAAATTCATACCACTAAACATGAGTTTATTGTAATTGTACATCTCTGAAATCTGTCTTTGAACCGCTTTTACCCAAGTTTTATATGTACGATAAAATAATTGTTGTATTAAGAAGCCACTTGTTAAACAACGTTGATTTCTTGTGTCATCTCTATCAATTTCTGGTTCAAAATCATAACCAATTTTTAATAAAGTTCTAACACATTCACCGAGATAATTTACACGAGCACCTGAAGTGTCATCAATATGAATGAAGAATTTATTTCTAAGAATATCTAGTACTGTTTCAATAGTAAAGCCTTTAGTGACGGATTTAATATATTCAATTGCCAACTTAGTTGTTAAAAAGGGATATGCATTTATGATGGAAGGAATTAATTTATCTTGTAAGAATTGTGCATCCGCCGAATTAGGATCAGGGAAAATTAAGCGAACAATAGCTTCATCACTTTGAATTCCTAATGCTCTAAATAAAATGAAAACATTTATAGGGGCTCTTACCATCGGTAAAGTCACATAAATAGCTTCATTCTTACGCCAAATAGCAAAACTGACATTTTCTACATTACGAGTTGTAGAATTTAAGCATTTAACATATGCAGTAGCTCTAATTTGAGGATCATTTGGTTTGAATTGTGTGTAAATTGTATTGAAAGCCTTTTCTTGAATACTAATTAATACTTTTTCAGAACCATCAATGATAAAATAACCACCGTTATCATAAGGACATTCACCTGCCTGTTTTAGGAATTCTTTCGGTTTTCCATGTAATTGACAATAACGACTATGTAACATGATTGGAATTTTAAAGAGATTAATACCTTCCATTTTTTTCTCTTCATGTTGTTCTTTGAATTCTCCATTAGGTGCAATTTCAGTATAGGTGAATCTTATCAAAATATTAACTCGTACATTTGATGTATATGAAAGATTACGAAGGCGTGCTTCATTAGGAAATAGTAATCTGACGTCATTTGATTGATCTAAATTTACAACTGGTGTTCCTATTTCGACTTCTGTTCCATCAATACCACCAATATAGATTTCAGTATTATAATTATATTTATTGGTATCTTTGATACGATCTTTTAGAGCCCGAATAGGATTCATAGATCTGAAAATGGAAATCAAATCAGTAGATAGAAATTGATCAAAACTGTCAATATGATGTCTTGTATATGGGTAATCTTGTGTTGTAAAGTAAGTATCTAATACTTTCCGAGCCACACGACGCCCGATATCGTCTGAATTTATACGAGAAGTCATCGGATAAAATCTAATGACTTTCCTTATAATTTTTAATGGATTAATTAATCACATTGTATTATTTTAAACTACGGGTTTAGTGCTTGTAATATCAGCTTTATATAAATCACGATTGATTGCACTAATATTACCAAAGTCTGGTGTCTTCACGAAATTGCTATTATATTGGAAGGCAGGTTGAGTAGGATCAGGTGATGCCGGAACCCCCATTCCTTTGAATTGTGTTGTCATATCATATGAAACTCCTGTAGGATTTGTAGCATCGAACGGTCTAAAGGCAGCAGCTAAAAATGCAGCACCACCAGTTTGGTTACGTCTTGAGCGGGAGCCTTTACGAGTACGACGGCGGCGACCACCAGCCATACCAGGTTTCATGTAAGTGGTTGAACCAACGGGAATGGCACCATTAGGGGTCACTGCATTATTACCGAGATCAGCAGCAGGCATAGGGAAACTATCTTGTTTTCCGCATGTAGATGCTAGACCGTCTTTCCACATCATAGCATCGAAGCCCTTTTCAACATAATTAGGGAAAGAACCGTAAGCGGTATAACCAGCAGCATCTGTTTGACCAGGTAATGTAGGAGCAGCATAAACACCGGGTTGTGTATCGGACCAACCTACAGGGGCCATACCACCAGTTTGTGATCCACTACGCTCTGAGCTGCCACCGCGCATACCAACAGATAGGAGATGTTCAATGTAAGATAAAGCGGATTTAGCAGGAAGAGTACGACCAAATGTACGCTTCCACTCCTTTGCATAAGCTTCTGCAGCAGATGATTTAGACATCTTCTTCTTCATGACGTCATGAGCACATTTACGACCAAAGGTCTCAATATGCTCAAAGGAACGCCGTAGTTCAGGAATACTTAGTACTCCTTTCTTGCCCTTGGCCTTACGAGTATGTTTTCTTGGCATTTACTATTATAAAATAGTATTAATTTTTTGTACTAGTTTATAATATAATTTAGTCACCCTAGATATAATATTTAAGGTAAGCGATTAGCTAATGATCCAATATTATTACGCCCATTGAATCTGAGTGAGTTATTCAAATTACGACCAACATTTCCTACACTAGTTGATGCAGTATTAACTGTGTTGGTTACCGTATTCTTAACAGTATTAACAACACTTGTAGCTGCATTAGTGATTTCAGCAACTGAAGGAATAGCAGGTGCAGCAGGGACAGGGACATTAATACCGAAGAATGATAAGATGAAACCAAGGATAAAGAAGAGTGTAACACCTAATACCAATGCCGGAGCAAGGAAGCTAGCACTCTTATACCATGTGGCAAGTCGATATTCATCATAGAACATTTTGTAGTGATGACCGACACCGAACAATAAGAGAACTATTGAGAGAACAGTAAGCACAATTGGTCCCATTCTTGGGAGAACAGTGAATACTACAACTGCAGCCAGAAGGATAATTAATAATGACGGCAAAAAAATCTCCATATCTACTCTAATTCCATAATGTTATTAAATCTTATCGATTAAATCAACATGAGTAAGCAAATGTTTCCGACAACAGTAGCGTTTTAGTCCAAGCTCATTCAAAACTTGTCCTTCTGCTGTGACCGGAAGTGTAGTTGTATCCAAATATAAAATGCTATTCTGACCACCTTCACGTTGTCTATATTCATTCACTTTCCGCTGATAATAACGCCATTTGTCAGCCAACATATTCCCACATGTAAAACAACGAATAGGGACAATCATCTTCTTATTATTTTTTTTTCTTGTTTTTTAAACTTAAGTATTATTTAAGTCAATTTTTGGGTGCGTTCAAGGACGTTGAATATATATCCGGCTTGGGATAAGAAATGACTAGTGTATTATTCAGTGGTGGTCTCAATTACCAGCGTAACAATCCTCTCCAAACTGAGATTCGTGGTCTTCGTAGAGAACTCGACGAGATCCGTGGATTAATTACTGATCTCAATTTACGACTTGATAAGGCCGAGATTGCTCCTCTTGTAGAAGAGGAGACAGTTGCCTTCCAGACTGCTCGTGCAGCTGAAGCCGCTGCAGCCGCTGCCGCAGCTCAACAGGCAGGTGGTAGTTCATATTCAGCACGACTAGCAGCAAATAGAAGATAGTTATTTCATTTTACGAACTCTTGCTTCAGTAATAGTAATATTATGCATATGTTTTAATCTAAATACAATTTGTTTTGCCGATAATCCTGGAAATTCTTCAATTGTTTCTTTAATAATTGATAGTTCTTCTTCCCCTAAATCACTCTTACGTGTCTTAGAGGTAGCAACTTTTTCCTGCCTTGGTTCCAATATGTCTGATGGAATAATTCTTTCAAGACCCTCTGAAGTTTGAACTAAACTCACTGATGCCTTCGATACTTCAGGAGCTGCATGATGTTTATCATGACAAGCTGCACACAATACCATCAAATTTGACAGATGATTATCTCCACCTTCCGCTCTAGGTTTAATATGATGTACTTCGAGCTCCTTCACTGCAGCTGATCCACACAGTTCGCAGCTTCTACGAATAATCGCATTGTTCCATGATGAAATTGGTGCATCCTCTTCAGAAGCACTTCCTAGAAGTCTTCGACGAATTTGATGAGCTTTGTCCAAGAATTTGACAGGAACATCCATCGCTTTTGCGACTTCAAGACCATATAGCGAAGAACCAGAGCCTGGTTGAAGGTTTCTATGATAGATTAATTTACCAGTGAAGGGATCTGTTGTGACTTGAAGATGCCAGACTTTTAGAGCTATGGAAGACGGCTCTGGAAGAACATCTGTTAGTCCATGAAGATGTGTTGCAAATACATACGAGGATTTTCTCTCAAAAAGCCATTCAATTCCTGCTGCTACTAGAGCCTTTGCACTTACTGATTCAGTGCCAGAACAGAGTTCATCACCGAGAACCAATGTATATCCATCCGCTGCTCGTAAAATGTCTCTCATTTCTGACATCTCAACTGCAAAAGATGATAATCCTGCCCACAAATTATCTTGATTCAAAATACGTGTAAATAATGATCTGTATGGATTTAGCTCAAATGAAGTTGCAGGAACATAACAACCTGATTGTGCCAAATGTACAGCAATTCCAATAGATTTCATTAATGAAGATTTACCAGATGCATTCATACCATATACTAACCAGCCATTAGTATCTGTATCAATACCTAGGCTTACATCATGTGCCACATATCTTGTTTTCTGAATAATATTTTCAATTAAGGGATGGCGTAGCCCTATAGCCTTCAAACCACCACCTGATGCTGATACAATCTGTGGGCGACACCAACCACGAGACTTTGACATCATAGCTAATCCTAAACTCATATCGATTTGTGCAACTTTCTCTTCAAGTTCCATCCAATTAGCAGAAGTTAGCTTACAAAATTTATCACAAATAGGTGGTAAATCAATTGCTAATTGTGTTTCTAATTTCTGACGTAAAAACATAAGGCGACTATTACAGTCTTCAATAAATGGAGAATCAATAACACCACCTGAAGATTTCATAGTAACACCAAAATTCTTTTGATTTCCTGACATATTTTCCATCAGAGTTTTTCCTGCAGGTGTGCTTTTGGCTCCATTAAGAACAGATAAAATACTTTTTGTTCCAGTGATTTTATATGGAACTTTATCACCTTCTTCCTTTCGAATATTTATAGAATTTCCATTACACATTTTACGAAGAACCTGTAGATATTGTTCAAGAGAATCCTCAATCTCTTTTATAGAATATTCTAATGAAGCCAATTCAGGATGATCCTTTGAATGCAGAAAAGTATATCCTTTTGATGGATTTGCAGCTCTATCTAAATCAAAACATTCAGCCAATACTTCCAAAAATCCCTTAGTAATAGTTTGATCCATATCTAATTCTTTGAAAATTCCATCAGAACCCATGTAAGAATAATGTAAAGCATTTATTTCAGCTTCTTTGACTTCAGCACACAACATTTTTCTGTGAAGACGAGGAATATCATAGATAACTCGAAGGTTTTTATATAACTCTTTTCTTTTGTCTTCGGACAATCGAAGCATTTCATCAATTACTGTCAGATTTCTTTCAATAATTTCAGGATTAGCTGAAGGTGTTAGAAGTCTAGTCTTCAGGGCTCTTTTACCGAAGGAGGTGGTGGCAGCAGAATCGAAGAGATCAAGGACTCCTCCTTCTCCTTGACTCGAAGACAAAATCTGAAGTTGTGATAATGCATGATTTCCCATAAGTAAAAGACTGTCAGAACTCCATCGAATTGTTTGTTGTAGTTGCTCGAAGGAAGAAGGAAGGTAGTCTTCTACGAAGCGAAGAAGAGAACATAATGCTCTTTCTTCTAAATCTGTATCGGTTTCAATAGATAAATATTTTCTGATATTGAGAATACTTTTAGGATTATAGAGTTTTCGAAGATATTCTTCACGGATTACGGGTTTTTCTAGATTTCCTTGATTGCCTGCCCATCGAATATGCATAACATTTGATTTAGAACCGAAGTCAAATTGTTTTCTTAAAATATTCTCATCAGGAATTTGATGTTCTGATGGAGATCGCCAAAAGATCAATAATTCACGAGGTGAAAATACACTTAGGAAATGAAGAAGTTCATCAGAACTATATGATTCTGCAGTTCCTTTCATAGTTCCAGAAGTAATATAATTTGATCCTGTACTTAAATCGAAAGTGGCTGCACCAAAACTAGGAGGACCAACTGCTGATGGAACAATCCATAGGGCGGCAATAATTGGTGCATCAGAACCAGTCAATGCTTCAATATGGGATCCTGGAGTCAAAATACGAGCAACTTTACGTTCTTTGACTTTTCCATGTTTATCTTTTATTTGATTAACAACAATAACAGTCCAACCTGCAGAAGTCAATTTACCAGCCCATTTATGTAATACATAATCAGGAAATCCCGCAAATAGAATATCTTTTCCATCTTCTCCTTCTCCTTTTTTAATTGTTAGTTGTATGCCAAGAAAATCAACAATTTCCTTGACATTCATCTCAGTATCTTTAGTCTCTTGATCTTGAACATCATAAAATTCGTAAAAAGAACCTACTTGTAAAAAAATCGCTGTCTTTGCACCATACTTTGATGTATATTCAGTCCAAAATTTTTTGTATTCAATATACATTTTTAGAGCGGATCCTATGCTACTTAATAATTGTGCTTCGGCTTTATATCAAGTAGAATACATAACTGTGAGCAAACCATATTTATCAATAAATTTTTTGAGAATAGGCTGACAGCATTTACATGGATGTGAATATACCCAATTTTTATCTTGTAGGCCATATCGAAGAACAACCATTTTAAGTCCTCGAATAGCATTAATATCACCTAATTTCTTAATTACCGCAATTTCAGCATGAATAGTAGCCCGATTATAACCACTGCCTTTTGTTCTTGTACCAACTTTATTAGTTGCATATGTAACTATGCGTTTTCCTTTCAAAAGGAATGCAATATGTAAATACGTATTTAACCCATGCCGTCGAGTTTGAACAATGGGTAAATACTCATTGAACATCTTTTGAGGCAACATGGTCACTTTTTATAAATATATTTCTACAGTAACTTTGCGGAATATATTTATATTCAATCAATTTTATGATGTTATTAAAATAATTTAATATGTGCCATTAGGAACAGGTTCATTTGGTGCATCGGGTAAATAATTGGTCATTGATTCTACGATTTCTTTGGCAAGCATAGCAGGTGCGGTAAAATGTTCAACTTCATGTTTTTTTACACATAAGCCTGCTTCAGGACTATAAATACAACCTTGTGTTTTATTACAATCAGTTGAATTCAAAGTCGAACAGATATCGGGTACTGCTGATAATTGTATATCTTGGAAGCCATCTTTGGATGCACGTCGTTGTCCCATGGCAATAGAAATAAAGAATAAAGAAATTAATACTAATGCAACAATTGCCACTAAAGGATTCATTCTACCTCTAAAGCGCCTTTTTTCCTACAATAACAGAATCAGCATAAATCTGACGGAGGACAGATTCGGGTGCTTTGCTATTCGGCTTAATTAATTTCTTATCAATTAAATGTTTTTTGAGTTTTTCTAAAGGTAATTCTTTTGCATGGTTAATAATTTTTTTGACAGCATGGCGAGTTCTTTTAGCTTTGGTTCCAATATTTTTAACAACCAGCTTTCTAGAAGATCTTGTTTTAGATGCATGTCCCGCGCCAGTAATTTTTGTATTTTGTGTTGAACTCGGAGTATTAGATTTAGATGAAGCTGATTCGCCGGAGGTGTTAGTAGTATCAGCAGTTGGTACTAATACACCTCCTGTGCGTTTTTTAAGAAGTATTTTAGAGGTGCGATTTTTTCTTTTAAGAATAACTTGTGTAGCTTCTTGAGAACCACCAGCTGATAAACGAGGTTCTGGAGGAATATTACTTTTAGATGTATTAGATCCAGTCTGAGCAGCACTATTATTGCTACTGCCACCAGATTGAATTTTTGTTATATTAACAACTGGAATAATAGGTTTTCCAATATCAACCTTCGGTAAAGGTTGGCTATCATCAACACCATCAATGACCGGAGCGCCTCCATACATTGCTGTAGTTTTACGACTACGAGTCTGTCTTCTTTGCCGACGTTGAGTAACTGGTTTAACATCTTCATGGAAATCGTCAGATGTTGAGTTATTCGAAAGTACAGGTGTCGCTGGCACAGATGATATTTTAATTGTTCTTATATTAGAATCAGACATTCCCTCTAATTAACTTAAAGATTAAATAACATATTATTTATAAGGTAATTTACTTCTCCTAAAATTTGATTTGAAAGAACAACCAATGGCTGATACAAGTAAAATTATGGATCCATCTTTAGTACCTTCATATAGACATATTTTATCGACATATTTTGGTCAGAATGATGGTCGTCAGATTATTAGTAATCAGACAGAATCTTTCAACCAATTTATTGAGAAAGATATTCCTGATATTATTCATATGGTAAATCCAATTATTGTTCGTGGATCACCAGAAATTCCTCTTGCCGGTCCTCGATCATCTTTTACACCAGGTCAGAGTAGTTCAACGATTTCTGCTACTACTGTTACTGCTGCTGAGACTATTACGGAAAAGATAGGTCAAGACTCAGAAGGACACTTAGAATCATATGTAGTTCCTGAAGGAGTTCCTGCAAAAGCCTCAAATGAATACGAAATTAAATTGGAATTTGAAAAGATTACTTTTAGAAAGCCTACTCATTTTGAAAATAATGGTGCAATTCAGCCGATGTTGCCTAATGACGCACGTTTGCGGAATTTAACTTATGCGGCTCCACTTAATGTTGATGTTAAAATTACTACAACTTTCATTGATAATAAACGCGGAGGTATTCGTGAAACTCGCACTAGGCTTTTCCCTAATGTTCATTTGGGTAAAGTGCCAGTGATGATAGGTTCAAAATTCTGTCTCCTAACTGATCAACCTCATGTTCATCCATCGCAATTAGGTGAATGTGCAGAGGACCTTGGTGGTTATTTCATTATCCAGGGAGGTGAGCGTGCAATTATTAGTCAAGAACGTATGTCAGAAAATCGTCCATTTGTTTTCCGTAATAACCGTAACACTGCTCGTGATATGGAAGTTGTAGAGATCAAATGTATTGGTCCTGATAATGATCAAGTCCCTAAATCAAACGCTGTAAGAATTGTATATCATCCGAAGAATCCTCAGCTCCTATTGCTTCGTGCAAATGTACCTCGTATCAAAACAGAGATCCCTCTATTCATTCTCTTCCGTGCTCTTGGTGTTGAAGCTGATAAAGATATTTGTGATCTTATTCTTGGCCCTGAAGGCGATCCTACTTTTAATGGAGTTCTGACAGAATCTATTGAAGAAGCCGCTGAAGTTAAAAATCAAGCGGATGCGCATGCGTGGCTCTCACATCATTTTATTGCATGGTCTGTTCGTAATCAACGTAATGTGGCCGTGCATGAAA
>JACCDO010082409.1_pt1 | contig 11160 bp, 7 predicted proteins | sample 7446101 | NCBI WGS metagenome assembly JACCDO01 (sample SAMN15323440, study PRJNA562643) | freshwater metagenome | isolation source: river surface water | place: USA:Blue River Watershed | collected 2017-08-16
ATGTTAAATGAATTCACTCACAAATTAAAAGCATACGTACTTGAACACTACGCCCAACACCCATTTCACGAAACAATAGACACATCAGTCGCACATGTAAACGGTTCACTCCGTATATTCGGTTCTACCAAATACACAAAAACAATCAACGAGGATGCAAGAGGAAGATTCGCATGGTTTTCCGAAGAAGTCCCTATAGGCTATACCTTCTTAACTGGTTCTCGTTTTGATACACGATTTATCCAAAAAGGTATTAGTGAGTTAGACTGGAAAACAACAGATACCACCCAAGTAGAAGAGAAGAAGGAAAAGCGTTCCCGTGGTCGTCCTAAGAAGGAAGCACAACCGGAAACAAACGCATTCGGAGGAGTTATCCATTCCCCACAAAAGATTAAAGAATGTCTATCCATTTTAAAACATATGTACCGTGATGGATGGCAACACTGGAATACCATTGGAAGAACTATTAAACGCATAGCTGACTCGCAGGATACCTATACAGAAGAGGAATACTTATCTGTATACACAGAGTGGTCCAGGTCATCCCCAAAATATCAACATGGATGTTGTGAGGATATCTTCCGAAGTGTATGGGGAAATCCTACTTTTGGAACATTAGATTACTATTGCACACAGAGTAATCCACAAGCATACGATGAAATCAAAAAGAAATACCCAATGCCAAGAAGAACTGATGATACTATTGTCAACCAATCATACAACTTTATTCCTCCTCTCATCCAAAAACAGTATGCCCTAGATTACTCCCCTGATTTCCTCAAAGACTTACTGGACATCCTCCCAGACGAGTATAAAATACAAATGTACACCGGATACGCCATAGTAAACACATTCGGACTAAACGAGGCATACTTACAAGTATACAAAGAGTGGGCATCTACTCATCCAAACTATACCGATGTATTATACAACAGTGTTATCACCAATTCTTACATTCCAGATAAACCTGTATTCCTACGTACCTTGCTGTGGACTGCACAAAAACACAACACGAGTGCATACGATGACTTACTCCAAGCATACAGAGGAATATCCGTTAAGCTAGAGTACACCCCAGACATCACTATCTGTTCTAGGTATCTAACAAAAGAAGTATACGAATATCCATCCGATGTTATCTGCGTGAAAGGAAATATGAAAAACGGAAAGACATTCGGTTTAACCGAGTATATCAAACAGTTACCTGAGACTACCAAAATACTCGTAGTTATGTTTCGCGTTAGTCTAGTTAATGAAATCCAAAAGCAGTGGGAAGAACTCGGGTTTGAACACTATCAAACACACTCCGATTATAAACGAATTAATGCAGAAGAAACCCCAAGATTAATCATACAACTTGACAGCTTACATAAGGTTAACGGAAAGTATGATCTTTTAATCCTAGATGAAATCGAATCCACCACCAGTCACCTTACTAGTGGACATATTCAAGCATTCCGTCCAACCTACAACGCATTCAAAAGTTACGTAAAACACACTCCAAAGGTATTCTGCATGGATGCTACTTTACAGAATGCAACAGTAGACGCACTGTTTAACAAAAGAAGTGTAACGAAAGTACACAATACATACAAGACATTTAGCGATTATACATCCAGATTCACCCATGATATTTCCACGTTTAATTCCCAAATCATACAATGGTTAAAACAAGGTAAGAAAATGGTTGTCCCCACTAACTCCGAAAAGTACGCCATTAAACTACAAACACTCATCGAAAGTAAACAAATCCTACGTCCAGATGGTCAACCCCTCCGCATAGGAATAAAAACAAAGTCATTAGGGAAAGACATCACTTTAGATATGTGGAGTACATATGACTTATTTATCTATTCTCCCACTATTGTAGCCGGGATATCCTATGAAGAACACCACTTCGACATTTGTTGTGCGTATTTTACAAATATGTCATCTGATGCAGAAATGTGCATACAACAATTAGCAAGAGTTCGTAACCTAACCGATAAACTATTCTTTATATACACACCCACTCCATCCTCTAAAGCATATTTACCTATTACCGATGAGAACATAGACAAATACATTGTAAATCTCATCACTACCGGTAATATGCCCGAAGTAAGTGAAGAAGAACCAGAAGTAAGAATAACAGGGTTACACTTTGATAACTATACCGGAAAAGTAAAGAAGGATATATACTACAAATTATTCCATAAATTCACCAAAAAGAGTAACCTTACAAAACTAAACTTATACGGATATATTAAAACAATCTTATCCGATCATGGAGTAAGTTGTCAACGTATTTTACCAAAGAAGAAAAAAGAGTTTACCACAGAGGACGAAGAAGAACACAACCAACTCACTCTCATTCAATCCGAATATAAAGCAATTGGTAAACAGTTGAAAACACAACATATCCAAAGTATTACTGATGCTACCCCTATTACACAAGAGGAATACACACAACTAATCAAAAAGACTACCGAGATTACGAAGGTTCAACAAAACAGTATTACCAGATTTTTACTCACAGATGGACTGGGATTAGCACACGATGTAGAGTTACAACAAGAAGATGTAAAGAAGAAGTTACCTTATTTACAAGGTATACGTAATCGAAAAATAATACAAAAAGAGAAATCCATTGCAGAGTTACTCTCTGAAGTAAAAGAAAAACATGCAAACTATTACAAGAAAGAATTAGAAACTATTGCAGACGGAGGTGATTTATCTACAGAAGAATCAGATGAAAAAGATTTATCCGAAGTTTCCGATGACGACGAAATGTTTAAACGTATTCACAGAAAAATACGATTACGAGAACGAAAGAAACGACGTGCATTGAGTGGATATGCAAAGGAGACTACAAGATTTCGTATTCAGTATGACAAGAAGTATATTAAAATGGCATTATGTTTTGAAATACTACAAGCTTTTGGTTACACGCACTTACAATCCCAAAAGGTTGTCCCTAATTGGGATATTATTAGTAATTATTTGGAACAGAAGGAAGAAACATTTCGAACATTATTCGAGTGTGAACAAATTGATTTCTCATATGCTGACATACCTAATGATGACAAGAAGCATGATAAGATAAAACGGAGAGTAATGCAGTATATCCAGGCTAGGCTGAAACATATACTTGGGGTAAATATAGAAAGAGAACATGATCATAGTGAACAGTATGAATTAATGTTTATCTAACAAAGTACTCTATCTTTTTACTATTTTATTACTTAATTTTAATAAGTAATAAACTCGACGGTAAATATCTGAGTAATTTATTAATTTTCTAGATTTCCTCAGGAAACCCACACGAAGTGTTTGCGAAGCAAACACGCAGTTCAACTAGTTAAGATAAATTAAAATTTAAATAAAAAATAAATACTTCGCAGACAAATTTACCCTTGTAAACTAAATAAGAATAACAATGAATACTGGGAAACAAAATTTTTCAGGACTAAACCTTTATTATTATAATACTATTTTTAAAAGATTTAGTCCTGAAAATTATACTATCTCAGTAAAATTAAAAAGTAAGAAAGGGAAACATCTGTTAAAAAAGGTAAGTTTTTTCTGGGAAGGTATTTATTTTTATTTAATTTTTTACTTTATCTATACTTCTAAACTATTTATCTTAACTAGTTGAACTGCGCGTTTGCTCCGCAAACACTTCGTGTGGGGTTTCTGAGGAAATTAGTAACTTTTTATATTTCCTCAGTTGATTACCGTTATTTTTATTACTTGTTAAATTTAAGTAATAAATGTCTGATTGTAATACTGTCAGTCATCCTATGCTTAGGGCATTCGTTGCTTTAATTCTATATTCTTCTGGGAGGATATCAGGTTTGGATAAGATTTCTTTTAATACTTTGTAACATTGTCTATATTTTTCGTGTTTTTTTACGCATGAGGTTGAAAGAGTTTCTGTGTGTTCTTTATAATAATTCCTTGACTGTTCATTTTTCTTTTCTTTATTCCGCAAATACCATTCTTTGTTGTATTCTTTTTTATTTCTTGCTTTTTCTTCCGGAGTTAACTTCTGTTTTACACTTTTGATTTCATTTACAGATTGTTGTATATCCTGAGACATACTGTATAAACTATTTTGTATATATAAAGTATTTTATTTTATTAAATCACTTTTAGTATTCTGGTTGCGTCTTGCAGGTTATATATAATATGTCAAATACTCAAGATTTAAAAAATAAATAATTATTTTATTTTAGTAATGTTAAAAATGGCAATGAAAACTAACACTATAGTATGTATAGTTATAATTGTGGTATTACTCGGAGTTATTATTCGTTTATCCACTAATCAAGGTAAAATGATGGAAAACTATGAAATCGTTAATTGGGACAACAGTCAAAAATGGAGAAAAGAGACATCCATGCCTTATGTCAATTATCCTTTCGGACAAAAAGATTGGTTAGGAAATTATAAAATACCAGAAAATTCATGGTTTAGGGAAAAATGTGATAAATATGGACCTAATCCTCCATATAGAGGGGATGTTGGATGTGAAGACAGTATGAAAGACCAAAGAAAATATGGTTCATGTACTAATTTCTACTGCAATTAAACAGATTTTTCATTATTATTTTTACTACTTATTTTTTTTAAGTAGTAAAAACACCCGGTCTGTAAGTTACACCTATAGCAACGAGTGTATACAATATACAATGACATCTTTGGGTAAAATATTGTTTAAAGTAGAAAGTAAAGCTTGTTTTTGCAAATGTAATTTTTTTTTCTTATTATTTACTTTACTTTGAAGAGTAGGATAATTCTTAAGGTTTATATCTTCTAATACTAATTTTCTCCACAATGGGTCATCAAGGTCTATTCTATTGACTAATGTGTTTAGATTAAAAGTTGTGTTCCACAAATCCTGTATTGACACTAATTTTCCAAAACAATACTTAAAAAAATCAAATTGTTCATGTTTAATTGCAATAAAAAGTACTACATTTGTTAGTTGACAACCATTATCAAGTGCATACTGTAAACAATCTATATGTCCATTTCTAGCAGCTGAGAATAAAGTAACTTCATCTAAAGGACATCCATGAGTGTGTGCATAACGTAGACATTCAATATGTCCACCTTCAGCCGCAAATGCCGGAATCCATTTGGACAGTTCACATCCATTTTCGAACAAGTATTGTAGACAATTTAAATGACCATTTTTAGCTGCAGTATTAGGTACAAATTTACTTAAACCTCCCCAATTTTTATGGATGTATTGTAGACAATCCAAATGTCCACCTTCAGCTGCAAGTGTAGGAGCGAGGCTATTCCATTCACACCCATTTTCGAGCAAGTATTGTAAACATTCTAAATGTCCATTTTTAGCTGCACATGCAGAAGTTAAAATATTCCATGGACAGCCATTAGAATGAGCATACCGTAGACATTCAATATGTCCACTTCCTGCTAAATAACAGCTAACTTCTATACCCCAACTATAGCCAGCAAGATGCAGTCTTTTTATTTCTTCAAGATTTCCTTTTTTAGATGGCTCGTAAAAATAAAAAGAACATTTGAATATCTTTGCAAATAGTTTAGCACATTTATAATTAAGATCTCTAGTTAACATTTGAGTATTATCATTCGTAAGAGTATCTTATAAAATATCAATTCATTACCTAAAAATAATGAATAACACTAACAATGTTCTCAAGAAAAATTTTAACTAAACCTACCAAAATCCCTCTGAAAAAGGACGACTTAAGTTACCCCAAGAAGTAAAGGGTCTGTATAAGGATATCATCCGAGAGAAAGAAAAACATAAACTGAGGGAAAAAAGAACAATTAAAACGATGTAAACAAGAGTAAAGATTTTTTATTTTTTCTAAATATATGATTTAAGCATTACGGATGTCTATATAAAAAGATGTCCGGCTCTATAACTCAATCTGTAACAATTGAATCTCTCATTGAAAGTATCAAGAAATCCAACGATAACTTGCTTTCAGTGGTACAATCTAATAACGCTCTAGTATTAGATACGATTAAAGCTCTCATGCAAATCAAACAATGCACTAATGAGAAAACCTTCGTCAAAGTGAAAGATCCTCTTGCAGAACTTAGAACAATTCACCAAAACTTTAAGGAATTACCAAAATGTAACTGTCTATCTGACATAGTTAACATTCTTTGCTTGTATGATTCCGATAAAATAAGTCTCACATTCAAAGGACTATTCCTTGAAATCTTCACTCATTGTATCTCTGGAGATTGCAAAGATGTTATCTCCCAACTAGATACCATTAAAGTTAAAATATTAAAAGTAAGAGATATCCGTTGGATTCTTACTGAAATGGAACAATACCCACATTTGTTTCAATTTAAGGAAAGTGACCTCGAAATCATGTTAGAACACAACGCAAGTCGTGATAATGTTTTCTTACTTAAAAAAATACTCAAAAAAGACGGAGTATTCGAAGATTTCTTTAAAGATCCAGAATCTCGTCTTACTAATCAAACTGTCCGTTCTAAATATACTATGAAAAACGGCTCTCTTGTAGGTCTATACGAAGAATGGTTTGAAAATGGAACTAAATCATTAGAATGTACCCAAAATGGTGTAAATAAAGGTTGGTATCCTAATGGAAAACTTAGAAATGAATATACTATGAAAGACTCTGCCATTCACGGTATATACAAAGAATGGTATGACAATGGAAACCTATGGTGTGAGGCTACTTACTCTAATGGACATATGATTGGAACCTATACACATTATTTTCCTAATGGACAACATTATCGTCAAATGAATTGTGTAGATGGTAGACTTAATGGGGTTGAATCTATTTTTCATATCCAAGGAGAGTATAAAGAATGGTATGATAACGGGAATGTAGCAAAAGAATTATACTGCCTTGAAGGAAAAGTGTATAACAATATGTCTGCTGCTTTAAAAATACATGGTTTGCATAAAGAATGGAATGTGGATGGTTCCCCTAAATTTATAGCAAACTATAAGAATGGTTTTCGCGATGGTGAATACAAAGAGTGGGTTAATGGGCAAGAAAAAATATATATGTATACCAAAGGAATACTTGAAATGAAAGATATCCCTTCTATTCCGTGTATTGTCCTTTTTGATGATTATATCAATCCTGCGTTTGAAAAGTTAGCAAGGGATTTCCCTATGATTACATTTGGATTTTGTACAGAAACAAAATATGAAAGCGGTATTTTCATTTGTCATAAAGGTAAACCTTTTGTTAAGTATGAAGGAACCAAACATCTTGAAGAATTTGGCAATGATTTCCTTAAGTTTGTAAGTAGTAAGACAAATTGACCGCAAAAATGGGTAATCCTGTTGGTATACTGTTGTTTTTTATTTTACTCAAAAAACACATTTTGGTTAAAAAAATAAAATAAATTTTTTTTTCTAAAAAGATATCTTTGATATCTTTTTATTAATCCTGCGATGTCTACTCAACAAGTCTACTTTACTAATCCTTCCCAGATAACTCAAATTCAAAATCAAGTTGGTTCTACTCCAGGGCAAATATCTACTAATCAAATAACAGTAGGTACAGGTTCTAATAACACCGTTATTTCCTCTCAGTTAGAGTCACAAATAGACACAATGTTAATAAATCGTCAGTTGGAATTAAGAGCTCCATCTTTCAGAATTGTACCACATATTAACCCAGATAATAAATTATGGTATTCTCCTATTGATAATTGGACTATTACATCTGGTCCTACTGGTAGTGATTATTATTCATCTAGCACTGGTGCTGGTTCTTATACTTATGCATATAATACTGATTTAAATTTATCATGGATTGGTGTAAATAATGCTGGAACAACTTCCACATTTACTATGACTTTAAATATCCCATCTATGAATACAGGAACTATTACATATAATGTATATGGTACAGGATATGCAGTGGGTGGTACTGGACCAACAAATGCGTGGAGATCCCCAGTTATAGCTACAGGAGCGACCGGAGCTATTTATGGACCTTTACAATCTGTTGATTTCAAATATAAAGGTTTAGGGTCAAACGCTAATGTTCCGATTGTTCAAGGTATACAATCAGTTGCATTAAATATTCCTCCAGATTGGTTTACAACTGGAACACATAATTTAATTATTAATTGTCCAGGAGCGTCTACTTCATATAAAGAACTTGCTGAGTCATTATATAGTTTTCCTCCTTATGGAACAGTTCCAGGACAATGTGATAACAGAGTTTATGGTTTGAATGGTCTTAACCTTGCATATGATTTAAATACAAATACTGGTGCAACTACTTCTTTAGGTACTGTAAAAAATCCAACAAGTTGGATGACATTAGCAATCTTATCTAATCCTACTGATAGTCCTAGTGGTAATCAATTTGAAGAAACTAATGCTGAATTTATGAGTTTCATTAGAGAATGGGTTATTGCTATGGGAAAAACAATAAAACAAACCCATATAGCAACCTGTTCTGCTGGAGGTCTTCAATCTCAGGACCCATTTAATAATGATTTGTGGAAAAATATTCGTTTTCAACCAGATAGTATTGTTCAAAATGCAACAAGTTTAAGTAACATAAATTTTGGAAGTATAGAAGGTAAATATGGATTAAATCAGTATGGTAGATATAATGTTAAACCAGACCCTTACACTTGGGCTGAAGCTTATCCAAAATGCAGCAACTTGTTTATACTTGGAAACCTTGATGAATACTTTGCAGCACCTGAATATTACCCAATTTCTTATGGAAGTGGTTATCCTGCTATTACTTACGGTGCATATGTTTCGTCTCTTTTTACTAGAGACAAATATGGAATGCTCGAAACAACTATGACAACTGGAACAATATTTTCAAATACTGGTGTTTATTACAACTTAAGCTCAGTAACTGGAACTAATTATAACTCCTGGAGTGGACCATTAATTTCATATCCAGTTCAGAATCCTCTTAAATTTGGAGGAGAGGCAATATGGCAAGCTCCTGGAATTAATACTAATAAAGTGGTAACTAATTATTTTGCTGCAAGTCCTTTATATCCACAAGCTTTTGGAACTGCAAATATACCTCAAAATCCATCAAATGTTTATCTTATGTTCCTTCCTGGAATTTTACATCCTCCAGGTACTGGTCAACAAGGTTCTAGACCACAAACTAATTGGGCATCTGCTTTAAATCCATCATTGCCATATGGACAAGATTTTATTACTGTTATGTTAGATTTTGCTAATAAAACATTATAAACAAAACTTATACACTCTTAAATAAATATGTTTACCAAACTTTATAATTTATGCAAAGGAGACTACCAGATTTTGTATGCAGTATGATAAGAAATATATTAAAAGCAGTTGTCACATCGAAGACGCACTATCCCTAAGATATCTAAAGTGATTTCTATTTTTCATACCTTTTTGTATGAAAAGTGAGGGGTTTTATGTGTTAAGGGGTTCTTAATGTAGTGCCAAAATATCGAAATAATTCAGCTTCTATAATAAGACAATAGGGGATAGATTAACAAAGAAAAAATCAATTTAGAGTAGGGAAACTACGTTTCCCCTACCACCCCTTCCTTTTACATCTTCTGAAACGTGTCTACAATTAAGTGAAATAGAGCATCATGCAGTGCAACTTCATTTTTTAACCTATATTTAATGGAAGGGTCTTCTAAACTAATGTTGGATGACTCATCTACTGAACCATCTTCTCTAAGGACACACTTCTTATATTCTACAAATTCTCTCGTATAGTTAACAACGTTTACTCTGGATTCTAATTCTGTATCCAATGGTGATATTTTAGGCATACCTTCACATAAGAAGAAGAAAGACGTTCTGCAATTTATATCAGAAGTTATATTTTTAATTATATTTCCATCAATCCCTTTAGGACTCATATTATATCCATCAGAGAATGCTATACGAGTACCTTTAAGGTCGAGTAACCAATTTAAATCTGTGTTGTTACTTTTAACTACTAATTGATTTCCATTAAACTCACTTATGTACCTTCCAAATGCTTCTTTTAATGTCTGCATTAACATACCTTTACCTGAGTTACTATTTCCTACCGAAAATGTAAATTGTTTTACTTCACGATCTCCATATAATCCTCTTGTAATGGATTGTAATAATAAATCACCTGCTTTTACTGTTTCATTATTTTTATCAAAGGGTTTTTGAAATAAAATGTGATACATATATGCAATATTTTTCTCATTTCTTTCTGTCGGAAAAGGTCTGTTAATCCTGTGCATAAATAAAATAGTTTCATCAAAACCAAGCGTAAATACATTTGTTTTAAAGTCATATATTCCGTCTGAAAACAGTAATTTACCGATAGAAGAATCCAAATCTTTTAAAAAGTATGTTTCCTTTACGTTTTCTTCAATATAACGTAGCATACTCATAGCATTTTCTGCTATTCCTCCATAATTATACTTTTTTTCATTACCATCTTCATCTATCCTAGTAAAGACAAGCCTGTCTTTATGTCGCGTAACGTTCTTAAAATACACATCATGTGTGTTGTAGTCCCTTTCCCATAATCCTGTATCAGTATCAAAGAAATATAATATCCCTGCATGCTTCTTACATTTTGTACCTAAGACTTCTATAAACAAATTTGCTGCATATAAGGATAAAGATGTATTTATCTGAGAATTTTCGTTTATAACATTCGTAATAGTGTCTACTATAAGAGATAACTCGCATTTAAAAAATTCTCTATTCGATTTTAATCTATATGCGCTTAGTTCAGAATGTACAGCTTTTTCTATGCTTTCATGGTTACTAATCTTATCGGACTTAAATTTAACTTCACACTCATTAATATAGTATGTACTATATGACCTTGCTCTATTTTCTACATCTACAGATCTCCCTACTTTGTACACATTATCTCCATAATATTGATAAACTTCGTTCCATATTACATAAATATAACCGTCAGTCTGTTTTTGTTCCATTTTTATCTGAAAAAACTAATTATAAGTATTAAATCTATAACTAAATTTAAACTAAATATCAGTTTATAAAAAATCTAGAAAGGATAAACTACCTATAATAGAGGAGGTTGTACGAAGGAACATTAGGTTCCTTCGATAAAAGTGATTTTTCTCTTTCTAATCCTTCCCATCTCACCTACTATTGTAGAAAATGCCACCATCTATATTTAGTATACA
>JACCDO010982523.1_pt1 | contig 11160 bp, 11 predicted proteins | sample 7446101 | NCBI WGS metagenome assembly JACCDO01 (sample SAMN15323440, study PRJNA562643) | freshwater metagenome | isolation source: river surface water | place: USA:Blue River Watershed | collected 2017-08-16
ATAAAATCCAATCAGGTAGCTACCCGTAAGCATTCCTAATGCCCCTCTATTCTTCAGTGAGGAATGAAACACTCCAGTATGTGCCAAACTCGTATGGGTTGAACCAGATCCAGCAAATTGATACAGAATACCACCCAAGACCACAAGGCCTATAGACAAGGCCAAACTGGTCCAAGGATGTGCACGAGCAGGTCCTTCTCCAGCCGCTTTGGCCAAGGCAAATCCATAATCGTCCCAAATCACTTGATCCCAAGCTTGCTTTGCTTTCAGCTCCTCGTTGTACGAGTCAAAATGGGAGGAATAAGCAGTTAAAAAGGCATGCGTAGAAGGATAGCTTTGTCCATACATGGGCTGCAGGAGTTCGGCCAACTTTTCACTGTGGATCTCTTTGACTTGATCCCGTACCATCGCTTCTGTCAGGCGATAGCTGCTCAAAAACGGCAGTACGGTAAAGACCAACATGCCTACTAAAAAAAGAACAAGACCGATACCTTGAATTCCTCTCATTACCTTGCCCCGAATAGTTTTTGGAAAAAAGATTTTTTTGAGGCGCTGAAAGGTCCTCCAAATTGCCGTTGATATGCAGCTTGAATCTCTAAGTGGTGAGGCGCATAAAATTCAGGATCAAACATTCCTTTTTCTAATTCTTTCATGACTTTTTCCCCAGACCACTTTTCGCGAATCGCACGATCAAAGAATTCATGACGCAAACGAAAGCCCAGGTTCAAGACAGCTAGGATTTTGCCTTCATCATCTAGGCTCATGCGGAAAGAGACTTTTCCATCTCGATGTGACCAGTAGAAATCTTCTACTCCATCCACTGGCTCTGGTGACACCCATCCATAGGTTTGGTATTCAATGGCAAAAAACTTTGCAGAATTAAACCAAATACCGGGTTGGTAAATCACCGGGGTATTGCAAAAATTATAGGCCAAGGTCTCCCCATGCATTCTACCGGTGTACCAAACTTGTTCCAAATTCTTTCTACCTGGCCCAGGGGGCTGCTCAAATTCCGCACAATCTCCGATGGCATACACATCAGGTACCGAAGTTTCAAAATACGCATTGATTTTTATCCCTTTTCCAATCGCTAAGCCCGTGTTTTTTAGAAAATCTACATTAGGAGTCACTCCGGTAGCTATGCCTACAAAGCTGCAGGGAATTTCTTCACCTGTCTTGGTCACTACCGCCCGAACATTACCATTCGCATCGGATAAAATCTCTTTCAACCCCGTTTCAAGACGAAGGTCAATCGCATGTTCACGAATATGGTTCTGCACCAATTCTGCTTCCGCTTCAGGGAGGACTTGCTCCCAAAACCTGCTTTCCCGAACCAAGAAGGTAACCGGGATTTTCTTATAGGTCAGCATTTCGGCCAATTCAATTCCAATCAAGCCTCCTCCCACAATCACAGCACGCTCCATCGGCTGACTGGTGATGGCTTCCATAGTTTCCAAATCTTGCTTGGAATACAGCCCTTGAACACCTTTCAGATCCTGTCCCGGCCAACCGAAGAAGGCGGGCTTGGAGCCGGTGGCTAATACCAAAATATCGTAGCTGAGCGTTTCTCCAGACTCAAAAACCAGGGTTTTAGATTCGAAAGCAATGGTTTTCACCCAGCCTTGTAGGAGATCGATCCGGTTCTTCTTCCAAAAATGCGGTTCATAGGGCTGCGTATGTTCCCACTTCATCTGTCCCATGTACACATACATCAAGGCCGTACGCGAGAAAAAATAGGGTGATTCTCCTGATATCACAGTGATACGGGCTTGGTCATCCCCTTTTCGCAGGTGTCTAGCGAAGGTGATGCCCGAAATACCATTACCAATAATCACAAAGTGACGAGAGCCCATAGACTAAAGTTGAACTTAAACTTACCTAAAAATTCAGCTTACTCGTTTAAATTCCAATTGTAATCAAGAAAAGTGATGCGGGCATTGGGCGAAATTTTCACTTTGGAGTAGCGATTCAAAAATTCGATGAGGGTCCCTTTTTTGGTGAAATCCCCCTTAAACCAAGAAAAAATGGAGGACAATTGAGCGGATTGACTTGAAATCTTATTTCTGCTTGGGTCATTAATAAATGTCGTCGCCACGCGTGTCAATTGATTTTCCAGATTAACAGCCACAAATGCTTCGTTCAACAAAGGCGGGCAAGATACCGAAGCGCAGTTGATGGCAAAATGAATTCGTGGCTCCTCAAATTCTTTCCTCAAGATGCTGTGCTCTACCTCATCCAAACTCATGTCTACGCCTGCGATCTTGAAAAACTCGTAATGCCACACGTCCTTGATAAGAGGAATTTTAATTCGTGGTCCCAGGTCACGTATGCTTTTGGTAGGATAGAAATCGACAATCAACTTCACCGTAAAGGCATTGTACACATTGATCCAATAAGCCAGCTGCTCATTTTTGGACCATTTGCTTCGGTCGGGCGCATTTTCAGAAAGTAGTTTGAGATAGCGCTCTAACTTTGGTTTTTCACGAATAAAGCCTTTGTAATCCACTAGCCCGTTGGGTTTGACGTGAGCTTCGAGCAACTCATTCCAAAGCTGATGGCTAGGCGGAGTGCTCCCCGCTTTTCCCACTACGGGACTATGGCAGGAAACTAGAATAAGAAGCAAGAACAAAAACGAAGATCGAGAAGCTAAAGTCATTTGGAGGAATCAAATGGAATTTTGAATTATTGAGCTATTGAACTAAACGAAGTTAGTACACTTTTTCGCCTTTGGTGAGCCAAATACTCCAGGGTTGGGAGTACGTATGCACTTTTTGTGTGGGTTTCCCTTTTGCAAATACAGGGCGTCCCTCATTGACCCAGTGTACAATCCCACCATAGAGGTTGTATACTCGGGTAAATCCTTCTTTTTGAAGTATTTTACCTATTGCTTCAGATCTAGCTCCTACGGTGCAGTAAATGAGTACCGGCTTATTTTTATCTAATTTGGCTACCGATTTTAAGTTAAAGGTCTCATGACCTACCCAAGTTGCATTTTGCAAATGACTAACTTCATACTCTTTAATTTCTCGCGCATCGAGTACCTGATAGGTAGCTAAATTGGTGATTTGAGCAGGTTTAAGTACAGGAAAACTGGAATCATACAGTCCTTTGAGCAAGGTTTGGTAAGGCAAGGACTGCCCAAAGGAGTTTTCTACCCCTAGGTAGAGGAAAAAGAACAAAAATAGGATTCGAATTAATCTCATAACTACCGTTTGCTAGTTAAACTCATTTAAATCGATGAAGTTCTAACTAGGCGTAAAAATCCGAAAGGCGAGCCAATCCTTTCTTATCTTTCAAGAGAATTTTTTTTCCTTCCAGCTCAATCAGTCCATCTTTTTTGAATTCAGAAAGCAATCGGATCACAGATTCGGTAGCCGTACCTACCATTCCAGCAAGTTCTTCGCGAGTGAGCAAAAGATCGATTCGTTGGTAACCTCCTCCATCCACCCCGTAAGTATTCCCTAATTGCAGCAGTAAAAAAGCTAGCCGCTCTCGGATACTTTTTTGGGAAGCATCTGTTAGTTTTTCCTCCATGACGCCAAGCTCATGGCTGAGCTGTTTGGTAATTTTCCTGAAAAATTCAGGATTTTTCATCATTGAATTCAGAAATGAATCACGAGAAATGAAGCAAATTTTAGCATTTTCAATAATCATAGCCGAATTCGTATAATTCTCTTCTCCTAATAATGCGGAGTAGCCCAGGAAATCTCCCTCTCTAGCTAGGTATAAAATTTGTTCCTTTCCATTGGAAGCCGTTTTGTACACCTTAATCACTCCTGCGTTCACACAAAAAATTCCCAGAGGCTTGGTGCCTTCGTAATAAAGGATCTGTCCTCTTCGATGAGGGGTTAGATTTTTGGCTTCAGAGATAGCGCAGAGTTGGGCTTCAGGAAGTGCAGAAAAAAGGGAATTCTTTTTCGAACTGCAAAGGTCACAGGGTAGAGATGAAATTGTAGCTTGCATAGATATACTCTTTCTTAAAAAATTTTAGAAAAGTTAAAAAAAATCAAACATAAATGCAATTTAAATTTTTAGCCTGGGATAGGAGGCAAGTTACTTCGCTGAACAAATTTTCCTTCTTCCTCTACATAACCCATAAAAACATGCTTATTCCCATTACTTAGTGCAATAAATGGGCATTTCAGGATTTGATTGTAAGCCATCGCCTGAGAAAGCACTTTTTGGTTGATCTCTACCTCAGGGCCTTTGCATTCGATTAAGAAGTAAGGAAGACCCTGGCGATCAAAAACCAATAAATCGGTTCTTTTCTGTAGACCATTATAGACCAAACCCCGCTCACTAGTCAGCAATCCTTTCGGGAAACTTTGGTGTTCAATTAGGAATCGGATCCAATGTTGGCGCACCCATTCCTCAGGCGTAAGCACCAAATGCTTTTTGCGCAAAAAATCGAAAATAAATACCTGATCTCCTTTTTTGAGAAGTTGAGGTTCAAAGGTAGGTAAATTGAGTTCAGGTAAGGAAATCACGGGGGAAAGAGTTGGTTCCCCCTGCAAATTATGGCTTTTTTAACTAGAATTCCAGTTACTACTTTTCTTCCTCTGCTTTGTTCAACTCAAAGTCTAGATAGGGACCAATTTTTTTTACCCAATCTGCTTTAAAAATCTTAACCCTCAACAAGTCATCCAATTGATGATAGGGGCCATGTTGCAAGCGATAAGCCACCAAAACTTTCGCTTCTTGATAGCTGATGTAGGGATGTTTCGCTAGTTCCTCCACAGAAACAGTGTTCAGTGCTAGGCGCCGAGGTACCACGCTATCGAAATCAAAATACTCCCAAATGATAGGAATGGTCTCCGGCTTGAGTCCATAGACTTCGTTTAGCTGATCTACTTGAATAAATCCTCCTAAATTTTCCCGATGCTTGATGATCCTACCCGCAGTCAAAGCTCCGATGCCTGGCACAATTTGCAACAACACGGAATCTGCTTCAGAAAATGGCAAACGCTGAATCCTATCGGATACTTTGGCCGAATGCGAACGCCTCAACGTATCTTCAGGATTGAAAGTAGGTAAGGGCGATGCGATTAAATGGACCCCTGCTCGTTCCAAGCTATCCACTTGGTCCAGGTAATATTGGTAAAGCTTGTTGGCATTTCGATTCTTTGCCCAAGCAAGAACCTGGGAAGCTCCTACCAAAAGGAGCAGACAGGGGATTAAGAGTAAAAAACCTCTGGATTCCTTAGCCGAAAAACCTAAATGGGTTTTAAACCAAAAAAATAGCCTTTGACGCATGAACTAAAGATTAAAAAATAGAATTCAGTGAATTTAAGCGGTTTAAACTTGTCAAGCAACACCCATCTAAACCCATTGCTTAATTTATTATTTAGATTGATTTTAAATTAGAGAAGTCATGATTGAAAGAAACTTTTGAGGGAGCTACTTCTGTTAAATTTGTAGGCTTAGTAAGTAGTGATGCAGACCAAATTTCGAGTAGTCAGTTTATCTTATAAAAGTGCACCTGTTCACATTCGGGAGTTAATCTCTTTGGATGAGGCAGCTATTCAACGCTTGCTTCTCAAGCTCAAGGAATTTTTTAGTGTCACCGATGCCTTGGTACTCTCGACCTGCAACCGTACCGAAATCTATTACAACCATGAATCGGATCTAAGTGTGGATTTGGTCAAGTTGATCGGCATCGAACGCGGACTGTCTGATGCAATCTCCTACCTAGATTATTTCCAAATCTTAAATGAGGAAAAAGAGGCAGTCACTCACCTTTTCCGAGTTTCTATGGGTCTTGAAGCACAAGTAGTTGGCGATATTCAGATTTCAAATCAAGTGAAAAGAGCCTACCAAACTGCTGCAGATTTGGATTTGGCTGGACCCTTTCTACATCGCTTGATGCATACCATATTCTTTACCAACAAACGTGTGGTGCAGGAAACTGCTTTTCGAGATGGGGCAGCTTCGCTCTCTTATGCAACAATTGAATTGATTGAGAGTCTTACTCAGAATATTTTTCAGCCTCGAATTCTTGTGATAGGATTAGGTGAGATTGGCGAAGATGTAGCCAAAAACATGGTACATCTTACCTCGGCCCAAATTAAAATCACGAATAGAACCCTTTCCAAAGCAGAAGAGATTGGGCTTCCGCTAGGATTTGAGATAATTCCATTTGAATCCTACCTTTCCGCCATAGAAGAAGCAGATGTGATCGTTTGTTCCGTGCGCACGCAAGACCCTTTCATCACTAAACAGCTCGTTGAATCCTTAAATATCCCAAGTTTCAAGGTGTTCATAGACCTCTCCGTCCCTAGAAGCATTGAAACTTCGATTGAAGAACTTGCCGGTGTGGTCCTTTACAATGTGGACAATATCCGGAGCAAAGCCACTGCTGCCCTACAAACAAGATTGGATTCCATCCCTTCGGTGGAGGCAATACTGGAAGAAAGCATCGAAGAGTTTGAGTCTTGGCAAAAAGAAATGGTGGTCTCCCCTACCATCCAAAAATTAAAGCAGTCCCTGGAGCAGATTCGGCAGGAAGAGCTGGGCAGGTATTTGAAAAATGTGGACGAGAAAGAATATGTGCTCATCGATAAAATAACCAGGAGCATGATGCAAAAAATCCTCAAAGTACCCGTAGTTCAACTAAGAGCTGCCTGCCAACGGGATGAAGCAGCTGAAATGATTGAATTGATTACTGACCTTTTTGACTTAGAAAAGTCAAAAAATGAAAAATAAATTAGTTGCCGGCTAGCCCACCTTTCCGCCAACTTTTAATTTATCTTCTTACATACGCCATGAGAAATCTGTTCTATTTTGTTTCTGCAAGTTTTCTTTTCTTGGCCTTTCCTAGCCTAGGTCAATCTTGGGAAGTATACGACTTTGGTGGTAGTCTACAAACGAAAGCAGCCTACCAGGAAATTGACCTTTTAGGCGAATCTGTAATTACCGGTAAAAACACGGAAGGATTATTCCTCCTTTCACCTGATTTTCGCCCTGTGGTGAGCCTTCAAGGACACGAAGTTTTTCAATACCTCAAACCTTGGATTTTGGTCAAAGGACCCAAAGGCATTGGTGCTTTCCATGAATATGGACAACTCGCACTTCCCTTGGAGTATGAAGAAATCAGTACCTATACCAATCGCCTTTTAGCAAGAAGAGGAACAGATTATTGGATTTTTGAGAAATCGACTGGCAAAACCAAGTGGGTAGGTTCAGCAGAAGAAGCCAAACTCACAAGAAATGGACAAGTTATCTTGAAAAATCAGGGAAGATACTATTTACCGCTTTCTAGCAATCCCGATAAAGCTTATGAACTCTTGATTGAAAATCAAGGGAATTTTCTTCTGGCAAAAGAAGCTTCTGGATTTGGCTTAATCAATCAATTTGGAGCCTATGTTTTGGATCCAGTAATTGACCAATTGGAGCCTACTCGAGGAGATAGCTATTATGGATTTGATGAAAATCAATACCTGCTTATTCGGGGATTTGAGGCAAGCGCACAGGTTCGTTACAACTCCTACCATAAAATCACCAAAGAAGGGGACTTGATGCTGGAGTACATTCATGGCAAATTACGACGAATATTAGAAGAAGAAGGTATCTTGCTAGATGCTGTTGGCATGGAATCGGTGGAACTAATCGGTCCAGATCTTTTTAACATTCGATTTCGTGAAAACAAGTTAGGCCTCCATGGAAAACAAGGTTGGTTGGTCACACCCAATTCGGATGCAGAATGGATTGGTAAGGGAAATGAAGGTCTTTTTCCCGCTCTAAAAAACGGTAAATATGGCTTTGTGAATGAGGAAGGAAAGTGGATCATCCAGCCAGCCTACCAAGAAGTAGGCACTTTCTCAGAGAAAATAGGCAGTTACCGAATCGGCACCGCCTGGGGAACGATCGGGATCGATGGGAAAATCCTTAGCGAAGCCAAATGGGAGAAAATCAACCATTTCTACGGAGGCTTAGCAATTGCAGAGGCTGCGGGAAAAAACTACTTGATTTACCCCTCAGGCGAACTAGCCTATCCAGAGGGATTAGATCAGATTTCAAAATTGAAAGAGGGTTTTTACCTTGTAGAAAACAACTCCAAAACTGGACTTTTGGATTCAAGCGGAAAACCAATTCTTCCCCTTTCTTTTGACCAGATTCAAGTGGAGCAAAAAGACTTTTTTATTGTATCCAAAGATGGACTTTCTGGAATTATGCGTGCCAATGGCGACGTGTTTTTACCGCTCCAATATGCTCAAATAACAATTGATTGGAGTGAACAAAAAGTGTTTGCCAAAGGTCAGGAGCGGCAGATGGTAGAGCAATCGAATGCAAGTCCTGCCACTACAACTCAACAAAAACGAAAAAAGGGAGTTTAGACTCCCTTTTTTCGCTTTTTTAAGATTTCAAGGATCCTGAATCTTTGGACTCTTTGCCCGAATTGGCAATTGAATCTCGCATTGCTGTATCTGATTTTACATTTTCCATTTTGTAATAATCCATGACTCCTAATTGTCCAGACCGGAATGCCTCTGCAATAGCTTTGGGGATTTCCGCTTCTGCTTCTACCACTTTTGCCCGCATTTCTACGTTTTTGGCTTTCATTTCTTGTTCCAAAGCTACTGCCATTGCTCTACGCTCTTCGGCTTTTGCTTCAGCAACTTTTAAGTCTGCAGAGGCCTGGTCAATTTGGAGTTTGGCTCCGATATTCGCTCCCACATCGATATCTGCAATATCAATGGATAAGATTTCAAAAGCGGTACCCGCATCCAATCCACGTTGAAGTACTAGCTTCGAGATTTTATCTGGATTCTCCAGTACCGATTTGTGCGTAGCTGCCGAACCAATGGAAGTTACAATGCCCTCACCTACTCGAGCCAAAATGGTCTCCTCACCAGCACCACCCACCAGCTGCGCAATATTTGCACGAACGGTCACTCGAGCTTTCGCCACCAACTGAATTCCATCAGCTGCTACTGCCGCCACGTTAGGCGTATTGATCACCTTGGGATTCACAGAGATCTGCACCGCTTCAAACACATCGCGTCCTGCCAAATCAATAGCAGTAGCCTGCTTAAAGCTCAAGGTAATATTCGCCTTATCCGCGGAAATCAACGCGCGAATCACTGCAGGCACATTCCCTCCTGCCAAAAAGTGGGTCTCCAAGTCATTGGTAGTCAACTGCAAGCCCGCCTTTGTGGCTGTAATCATCGCATTGACAATCAAGCTAGGTGGCACTTTTCGAATCCGCATCCCAATCAACTCTCCTATTCCGACCCGAACATTCGAAAACTGGGCAGTAATCCAAAGATTAACCGGAACAAAATACAAGAAAATAAAAAGTAGGGTGATCCCTGCAAAAGCAGCAATCAGGACGAATAAAGAACTGTCTTCAAACATAGGTTATTAGTTTACACTGATTTTATTGTTTTCAATTTTCGTAATCGTCACTGGGGTATTGACCTCAATAAAGCCAGATTCAGACTTCACTTCCACCCAAATTTCATTGAAGGAAGCCTTGCCATAGGGTTTGATATCGGAAACAGCAAGACCCTTCATGCCTACTTCCAACCCGTCTGTTCGCCCATCAAAGGCTCCCCCAGACTGGGTGGATTTCAGCGAAAACTTCTTCCAAATCCCGGAACTAAACCCATACCACACTGCAGCAAAATTAATTACCAAAGTTACCCCAGTAATCCAGATGGCTACAGAATACTCAAAATTAAGAAACGCAAATGCCAGCCCCGCCAAACTCACCAAAAAGCCAAAGATCCCTACCACGGTTGTCCCAGGAATGAAGAGAATTTCAACTATAAGTAAGATTAAACCAATGAGCAGCAGCGTACTTAGGACTAAAATTTCCATAGGAATTAAAATCAATTGGCTCTAATCTACAAGAATCTGCTGAATACTTTATTCAAATTAAAAAAACCCGGAAAATTCCGGGTTCAATTCTTTTCCAAAAGATCAATAAGCTTTCGCAAAGAGCACTCTCCCCACAGAAGGCTTACCACTATACACACAGGTTCCTGCTTCCTGAACTTGATCCAAAGGAATGCAGCGGATAGTAGCTTTTGTCAGTTCTTTGATTTTCTCTTCGGTTTCTGGTGTCCCATCCCAATGAGCAGATAGAAACCCTGCTTTTTCTTCTAACACCCGCTTAAACTCTTCCCAACTATTTACCTCTGTAGTATTTTCCTTTCTAAAGTCAAAAGCTTTTCGGTAAATACCCTGTTGAATGTCTTCTAAAAGGTCTCCGATTTTTTGAGCAATAGGCATCTCCTCCCATTGATAGGATTCTTTGGTGAGCGTATCACGTCTAGCGATCTCTAGTGTCTTGTTTTCCAAATCCCGTGGACCAAGCGCGATGCGAACAGGAACTCCTTTTAATTCGTACTCGGCAAACTTCCATCCTGGCTTTTGGGTGTCTCGATCATCGTATTTTACGCTTATGCCTGCTTTTCGAAGTTCAGCCATAATTTCCTTCGCCTTCACCGAAATCATCGCTAACTCTTCCTCTCCTCTATAAATCGGTACAATGACCACCTGGAAAGGAGCCAATTTAGGAGGCAAAACCAAGCCATTGTCATCCGAGTGGGCCATAATCAGGGCTCCCATCAAACGCGTACTTACACCCCAAGACGTACCCCAAACGTAATCCAATCCCCCATCTTTCGTAGCAAACTTAACCTCAAATGCTTTTGCAAAATTTTGACCTAAAAAGTGAGAGGTCCCCGCTTGCAATGCTTTTCCATCTTGCATCAAGGCCTCAATACACAAAGTATCATCCGCACCAGCAAAGCGCTCATTTGCAGTCTTTCTCCCCTTCACAACAGGTAAAGCCATAAACTCTTCCGCAAACTGTGCATAGACATTCATCATCTGCACCGTTTCAGCCATGGCTTCCTCTGAAGTGGCATGGGCTGTGTGCCCCTCTTGCCACAAAAATTCCGTAGTTCTCAAGAATAAACGAGTTCGCATCTCCCAGCGCACCACATTGGCCCATTGATTCACCAACAAAGGCAAATCGCGATAGGATTGAATCCAATTTTTGTAAGTGCTCCAAATGACTGTTTCAGAAGTTGGTCGCACAATAAGTTCCTCTTCCAATTTTGCCTCTGGATCCACAATTACTCCTGAACCATCTTCCGCACTCTTTAAGCGATAGTGGGTGACCACAGCAGTTTCTTTAGCAAAACATTACTC
>JACCDO010536531.1_pt1 | contig 11159 bp, 4 predicted proteins | sample 7446101 | NCBI WGS metagenome assembly JACCDO01 (sample SAMN15323440, study PRJNA562643) | freshwater metagenome | isolation source: river surface water | place: USA:Blue River Watershed | collected 2017-08-16
CGGGGCTCAGCCGCGGCGGCGGTGGACGGCGGCGGCGAGGGTGGCGAGGACGGGGAGCGTCTGTTCCCAGCTGATGCAGGCGTCGGTGATGCTGCGGCCGTAGACGAGCGGGCGGGCGTCGTGGGGCTGGGTGCCGGCGAGGAGGTTGCTCTCGAGCATCACGGCGGCGATGGCGCGTTCGCCGGCGGCGATCTGCGCGGCGAGGTCGGCGGCGACGAGGGGCTGGCGCGCGGGGTCCTTGCTGCTGTTGGCGTGCGAGCAGTCGACCATGAGGTGCGGCGGCAGATTGTTTTTCGCGAGCAGGGCGGCGGAGGCGCGGATGTGTTCGGCGGTGTAGTTGGGGCCGCGCGCGCCGCCGCGGAGGACGAGGTGGGCGTGTTCGTTGCCGGCGGTGCCCATGATGGCGGGCGCGCCTTCGCGGGTGAGCGAGGGAAACCAGTGCGGGTGGCGCGCGGTGCGGATCGCGTCGATCGCGACCTGCACGTCGCCGTCGGTGCGGTTCTTGAAGCCGACGGGCATCGAGAGGCCGGAGGCGAGTTCGCGGTGGACCTGGCTCTCGACGGTGCGCGCGCCGATCGCGCCCCAGGAGACGAGGTCGGCGTAGTATTGGCCGAGGGTGGTATCGAGAAACTCGGTGGCGACGGGGAGACCGAGGTTGACGACGCCGAGCATCAGGCGGCGGGCGAGGCGGAGGCCGGTGTTGATCTGGTAGCTCTGGTCGAGGAGCGGGTCGTTGATGAGGCCCTTCCAGCCGACGACGGTGCGCGGCTTCTCGAAATACACGCGCATCACGAGCAGGAGGTCGCGGGCGAAGGCGGGCGCGGCGTCGTGCAGGCGTTGGGCGTAGTCGAGGGCGGCGGCGGGATCGTGGATGGAGCACGGGCCGACGACGACGAGGAGGCGCGGGTCGGTGCCGTTGAGAATGGCGGCGATTTCCTGGCGGCTGCGCGCGATGAGCGTGGCGGCGCCGGGCGGGAGCGGGAGCTCATCCTCGAGGATGGCGGGCGCGATGAGGGGCTTCTGCGCGCGGATGCGCAGATCCGAGGTGGGCGAAGGCAGCATGGCGGCGCAGACGCGGGGAGCGGCTCAGGCGCCGAGGGTGGCCGAGGCTTGGTTGACGAGCGGAGAGCGGGCGAGCGTGGCCGACGGAGCGGCGAGGCCGAACTTTTCGGCGCGGGCGCGGGCGGTGAGAAACGCGAGCGAGGCGGCCTCGCTGCCGGTGGCGCGCTGGGCCAGCGCGGCGAGATCGGCGGGCGCGGCATCGAGGCGATCGGGCGGGAAGACGCCCTTCTCGACGGCGAAGAGGCCGAGCGAGCCGGCGAGGGTGTCGAGCCAGGCGCGGGGTTGCGTCGGGATCGTGTAGGCAAACGCCGCGCTCGCGGGCGACCATTCGAGGTAGGTGCGGAGCTGGCTGTGGACTGCGGCGAGGGCGGTGTCGGCGGTGGCGGGCGTCCAGCGGGCGGAGAAGGTTTTGCGCTCGCGGTAATTTTTCACCTCCCAGACGCGGAGGGTGAGTTCGTAATCGCCGGCGGCGGCGCGGATGGAGCCGGTGACGATGTAGTCGAGGCCGCCCTCGGTCGTCTCGACGAGCTGGCGGAGATTTTCCGTGGTCCAATCGGTGCCGAAGAGCGCGTAGTGGTTGCCCGACTCCGGAGCGGGCGGCGTGAAGAGGCCGATGGCGGCGACGGGCGTGTAGGACGGGCAGAAATAAAAGGTCTCGGCGAACCAGAGGGGAATCGAGCGGGAGAGGCGCGGGAGCTCGTCGTCGGGCGTCCTGGCGAGGGCGGCGGCGGCTTTCTCGCCGTAGCCGGGGAGTGCGAGCTGGGCGAAGGCGATGCGGCGGAGGCGGCCTTCCTTGGGCGGGAGAATCTGCGCGGTGAGCGGTTCGAGGCCGTAGAACCAGATCGGTTTGCTGATGGTGATGAGACCGATCTTGGGGGCGCCGGAGGCGGCGGCATCGGCGGAGCCGGGCGTGGCGATGGGGGCGCCGGAGGCGAGGATCTCGGCGATGACGTTGGAGAAGCCGTGGAGGCGGTCCTCGAGTTCGGGGCGGTTGAGGGCGAAGAGGATGTCGAGGACGTGCTGGGCGGCGTCGGCGTTGCGGACGGCGAGGTAGGCCTGGAGGAGATTGAGGCCGGTGGCGGGGCCGTGGCGGTCGGCGTCGTAGCGCGGGGCGATGAGTTCGATGATTTCGCCGACGTGGCCGTGGGAGCCGAGATCGCCGGAGATGCCGACGAGCACATCGGCGCGATCGCCGGCGGGGCTGGCGAGGATCTCCTCGTAGATGGCCATGGCGGCGGGGAGATCGCGGGCGGCGAGTTTATCGCGGGCGGCGGCGAGGCGGTCGCGGAGATTGATCGCGTGGGCCGGCGCGGGCGCGGCGGGTGCCGGCGTGGGTGCGGGGGCCGGCTGGGCCGGCGGGTGGCCGTTGGCGGCGTGGGGCGGCTGAGGCTGCGGTTTCTTCGAGGAGAAACGGTCGAAAAATCCCATGGGGCGAGAAAACGGGGCGGCGCGGCGGGAGGCGAAGCGAAATTTTCCGGGGCGCGATGGGAGGCGGAGAGGCGGGCGGAGGGTGCGGAGTTTTCCACTGATGATCCGGCCAACGGGCCAGATCCGGGGAGCGCGCGGCGGCGGAAGGGCCGCCGCGCAGGAGCGGGGCGCCGCAAGGGCGGCGGGGAGACGCGGCGGGGAGATTACTTCCGCGGCGGGGGGATCTGGTGGGGGGCGAGGCCGGCGCGGGTGGCGATGAGGGCGCAGACTTTGGGGACATACATGCGCGTCTCGGCGGGAAGGGCGTCGGCGATAGCGGTGAACGACGTGGCGCGGCGCGCGGCGAGCGTGCGGGCGACGCGGCCTTCACCGGCGTTGTAGGCGGCGAGTGCGAGGGCCCAGTTGCCGAAGCGGCCGTGGAGCTGGCGCAGGTAGCGCGCGGCGGCGCGGGCGGATTTCTCGGGCTCGGTGCGTTCGTCGGGCAGAAAGGTCGAGAGGCCGTGGGCCTTGGCGGTCTCGGGCATGAACTGGAAGAGGCCTTTGGCGCCGACGGGGCTGCGGGCGGTGGGATTGAAGGAGCTCTCGGCTTCGGCGAGCCAGACGAGTTCGGGCGGCACGCCTTCGGCGACGAACGCGGCGCGGAGGCGCGGCAGGAGTGCGGCGGCGCGGGGCGGCGGCGGGCGGTCGCGGACGCGGGCGAGCCAGAGATCGTAGTGCGGCACCGGCGGGAGGCGGGGTGTGGGCGCGGGCGCCGGCGGAGCGGCCGGGCCGGGGCGTTGTGGGGTGCGGGGCGGGACCGGCGCAGGCGCGGGCGTGGGAGTGACGATCTGCTGGGCGGCTTCGATTTCGTCGACGCGTTGTGCGAGCCAGTCGGCGAGATCTTCGTAGCCGGGGACGAGGCGGAGCGTCGCGAGGGCCTGACGGGCGTCGGTGGCGAGTGCGGCGAGGTCGGCGAGCGAGTCGCCTTCGAGGGCGCGCTGCAGGCGCGTGAACGCGGCGTTCCACTGCTCGGGCGTGGGGAAATCGAACTGGGCTTTGACGGCGTCGGGCAGCGCGTCGAACAGCTCACGGGCCTGCGCGTAGAGGTCGGCCGTGGCGGGATCGGGGGCCGTGGCGGGCGGGCGCGCCGGTTGGGCGGAGGATGCGAGGGGGACGCTGACGGTGGAAAGAGCGGCGAGCGTGACGAGCGCGGCCTGCCGCACGCGGCTGCGGGCGGGAGGGAGAGCGGGAGTGGAGCGGAGGATGGATTTCACGTATTACGTGAAATGACAGACCAATGAAGGCGGGGTGGTTTCCCGAGGGAAACGCGGGCGGAGGGCGGTGCCGGTGGGGTGGACGGAGGGAATTCCCGCAGATTCAGGAAAGCCGCGGATCGGGACGCGATTTCACGTAATACGTGAAATGAGGTGGGGGCGCGCGGGGTGATTACTGCAGGGCGGAGATGACGGCGGCTTTGAGGCGGAGGTCGGGGCGCTCGCGGAGGGCGGGAGGATTTTCGCCGAGGTAGCTCTTCGGGTTCTTCGCGACCCAGTCGGTGGTGACGAGGCGGTAGGTGCGGCCGGCGACGATGGCGGGGCCGACGGCGGCGACGAGGTTTTCGCCGCTGCGCTGGGCGAAGGGGGTGTCGGGGCCCTGGTTGGCGCGGGCGAGCAGCGTGAGGAGGTAGGCGCCGTCGATGTCGGCTTCGAAGAGGGTGCCGTCGAAGCGGACGCAGGCGTCGAAGGCGAAGCGCGAGACGTCGCCGGCGGGGAGGCCGGCGCCGAAGGTGGTGGCGCCGATGAGGGCGACATCGGCCCGGGCGGCGCGGCGGGCGGCTTCGACGGCGAAGGCGGCGGCTTCGGCGGGGGCGAGGGCGCGGGGTGCGCGGCCGACGGGGCGCGTCTCTTCGGGCGTGAGGTGCTGCGCGAGGGTGTCGCGCACGAGGGCGGCGAGCGTGGGCTCGGCGGGGGCGTCGGCGCCGAGGGGTTCCTGCGTGACCTCCCACACGAGTTTCCCGTCGCGGCGGACGAGGCGGGCGAGCGAGAGGAAATCCATCCAGCTGCCGGAGTGGACGTAGGTGAGGCCGGTGGCGGCGTCGCGATGGACGAAGCGGAGGTGGTCGTGCGCGCCGGCGAAGAGTGTGCCGCGCGGGACGTGCGGGAAGATGGCGCGGTCGGCGCGGAGGCCGGCGTGGCTGAGGACGACGGGGAGCGGGGCGTCGCGGAGGAGCGCGGGGAATTTCTCGCGGGCCCAGACGGCGGGATCGGCGAGGTCGAGTTGCGGGCGGATGGCGAGGCGCCAGGTGCTGAGGCGATCGGTGGTGACGCCGACGAGCGTGAGGGTGTGGGGGCCGAGGCGGAGGGTGTGGGCGGCGGGGGCGAAGAGTTCGCCGGTGGCTTTGTCGCGGACGTTGCCGATCACGACGAGGCCGGTGGCGGTGAGACGGCGGACGGTCTCGGCGACGTCGTAGAACTCGGGCTCGTGGTTGCCGAGGTTGAGGATGGTGGGGGCGCGATCCGCGAGGGCGCGGAAGAGGGCGAAGTCGATGAGGCCGGAGGTGCGGCGGGCGACGATGTTGTTGTATTCGAGGGCGTCGCCGTTGAGCAGGACGGCGACGGGGACGCGCGGGTGTTCGGCTTTGAGGCGGTCGAGGCGGGCGACGAACTGGGCGGTGCGTTCGTAGGCGGAGTGCTGGTCGCCGACGATGATGAGGATCGCTTCGGGGGCGGGAGTCGCAGCGGCGGCGAAGTGCGTGCCGGGGAGGACGGCGAGGACGCAGGTGAGGAGGGCGGAAAAAAGCGAGGAGCGGCGCATGCGGCGGAGAAGAAGAAACGGCGGAAAGAAGAACGCGGGAAACGGAAAATGCAGGCGCGGGCGCGGGGCGCGGGGAGGATGCGGAGGATTCTTCTTTTGACCGCGGATGATGCGGATGGCGCGGATGGCGGAGGTGCGGGGGCTCAGGGGATTTCGTAGACCTCGACGAGGACGGAGCCGGTGGTGCCGGCGACGCCGCGGACGTCGACGGTGTAGCTGCCGGGTTGCAGTGTGGAGAGGAGGGCGGCGTCGCGGGAGTTGGCGGTGAGGTTGAAGGCGCCGACCTGGGCGAAGGCGTTGTTGAGTGCGGCGGTGCCGCCCCAGTTGTCGTTGGCGGCGATCTGGGTGGTGCCGCTGAAGAGCGCGAGCTGCGGGTCGGCGACGGCATCGCTGAGGCCGAAGCTGGCGGCGAGGGTGGGACCGATGGCGCGGATGAGGACGGTGCGGGAGGTGGCGCCGCCGATGACGAAGCCGGCGGTGAGGCCGGAGCCGAGGTGCTTGAGGACGGAGACGTTGACGAGGCGCGGGGTCGAGGTGGTGAACTGCGACGAGGGCGTGGCGTCGTAGAGTTCGGCGAGGACGTTGCCGGCGCCGGCGCCGGAGATGCGGGCGGAGTTGGCGCCGCTGGCGAGGCCGGTGAAGGCGATGGCGGCGTCGCGGGAATTGGCGGCGGCGAACGGAAACGCGCCGACCTGGGCGGTGACGTTGCGGAGGGCGTCTCCCCCACCCCAGTCGTTGTTTTCGCCGACGCGGGCGGCGCCGGTGAAGAACTCGAGGCGCGGATCGTCGAGCACGCCGGTGACGCCGAACGGCGCGAGCGAAGGGCCGACGGCGCGGACGAGGAGGGCCTTGCTGCCCGTGGTGCCGGCGCCGCCGATGACGACGCCGAAGGTGAAGGTGTCGGCGGCGGACGTGAGATCGGTGCGGATGGAGAGATTGATGAGGCGGCCGGGGTTGGCGCCGGTGGCGAGTGCGAGGGTGGCAGGCCGGCTGGTGACGGTCCCGGTGGGGGTGGTGATGGCGACGGTGTAGCTGCCGAGCTGCGCGGCGCCGACCGTGGCAAGCGCGAGCGTGGGCGCGGTGGCGCCGGCGAGAGCGGTGCCGTCCTTGAACCACTGATACACGCCGCCGGTGGCATCGCGGGCGGCGACGGTGAAGCTGGCGGGCGAGCCGGCGGTGACGGCGGTGGCGGCGGGTTGCGCGAGGATCGCGGGCGGGGGCGTGGTGTCGGCGAACTCGAAGGTGAGGAGCGTGCCGTTGTCGCCGGCGGCGACGATGGCGCGGCTGCTGGTGGCGATGCTGCGGATGGTGCGGTCGGCGGGCAGGGTGGCGATGGACCAGGAGGCGCCGTCGAGCGAGGCCAGCAGGGTGCCGGTCGTGCCGGCGGAGGCGACAAAGCCGACCGGAGTGCGGGCGATGGCGCTGATGGTGTCGGTCACGCCGGTTTCCACGGGCGACCAGGTGATGCCGTCGGTGGAGTTGAGCATGGTGCCGGAGTTGCCGGCGGCGAGGAAGCCGATGCCATCGAAGTAGGCGACGGTCTGGAGGCTGGCGGTGACCCCGCTGGTGGCGGTTTCCCAGGCCGTGCCGTCGGGGGACTGCCGGATGGCGCCGCTATCGCCCACCACGACGTAGCGTCCTGCGCCGTAGGCGGCGCCACGGAAGGCGACGCCCTGGCCGGTGATGCGCTGGTTCCAGGTGACGCCGTCGCGGGAGCCGTAGATGGCCTGACCGGTGCTGGGGGCGATGTAGCCCTGGGGGCCGTGGACGATGGCGGAGAGGCCGGCGACGTTGGTGAGTGTGCGCTGGGTCCATGCGATGCCGTCGGGGGAGGTGAAGATGGCGCTGGCGGCGCCGACGGCGACGAACTGATCCCCGCCGTAGGTGACGGCGGCGAGCGTGGGCAGCGTGGCGTTGGCGGTGGCGCGGGACCAGCGGAGGCCGTCGGTGGAGTGCTGGATGGAGGGGATGGCGGTGCCGGTGAAGGCATCGGTGGCGGCGCCGACGACGACGAAGCGACCGGCGCCGAAGGCGAGGCCGTTGCGGGTGTCGTTGGTGCCGGAGGTGAGGCGGCGCCAGGCGGCGGGATCGGTGCCGGTGTAGATTTGGCCGCGCTGGCTGACGATGAGGGCATCGTCACCGGAGGTGGCGGCGAAGAGGTGCGGGGTGGTGCCGCCGTCGACGCTGGCGGGCGTCCAGTTGTCGAGATCGGTGGAGGTGCGGATGCCGGCGGTATCGCCGACGACGAGCCAGGTGTTGCGGACGTTGGCGACGTGGTTGAGCACGCCGGTGACGCCGGAGTTTTTCCGGGCCCAGGTGGTGCCGTCGGACGACGAGAGGATCACGCCGGAAGCGCCGCAGGCGACGAAGGTGCCGTCGTGAAAGGCGATGCCGGTGAGATCGGTGGTGACGCCGCTGGTGCGCGAGGTCCACGTGGTGCCGTCGGGCGAGGTGAGGATGCGGCCGGAGTTGCCGACCATGACCCAGGTGTTGTTGCCGAAGGCGGCGCGGCGGAGCGACGTGGTGAGGCCGCTGAGCTGGCGGGTCCAGGTGAGGCCATCGGTGGAGGTGAGGATGGTGCCGTTGGTGCTGCCGGTGACCCACCTGTCCCGTGCGTGAGTGATGAAGTTGAGGTTGTAGTTGTCGAAGACGGTGGTGAGCAGGGGTGTCCAGGCGTAGCCGTCGGTCGAAGTCCAGATGCAGCCGATCTCCTCGCGGGAAGCGGAATCGAGCCAGCTTGCGGAGACGACGAAGCGGCCGTTGGCGTGGGCGATGCCGGTGAGGACCTGGGTGGTGGGGAAATCGACGGGGGTGAGGTTGCCGGCGGTGTCGAGGGTGAAGAAGGCGCCGGTGAGGCCGACGATCCACCATTTGTCGCCGACGCGGACGGCGCTGCGGAAGTCGGTGGCGCCGGGGTTGAGGTTGGGTGAGACCCAGTTGGCGAAGCCGGAGATGGCGGGGACGGCGGCGGAGACGGTGCTGGCGCCGGAGGCGTCGACGCCGCGGACGATAAGGGAGTAGTTGCCGATGGTGCGCGGGGTGAACGCGAGGGCGCCGCTGGTGGCGTTGAGTTCGTCGACCTTGGTGCCGTTGGCGTAGAGCTCGAGTTTGACGAAGCCGGTGCCGGAGGCGGCGACGACGTTGCGTTTGCCGACGGCGAGTTTGAGGGAGTCGGCCTCATTGCGGAGCGCCGGGGGCGACAGCGGGGCCGTGGCGCTGGCGGCGGGGATCGTGGTGGTGTGGATCAGGCCGCGGCTGCCGACGGCGATGACGACGCCGTTGCCGGCGGCGACGCCGTTGAAGGTGGTGTTGGCGGTGGAATCGAGCTGATGGGCGACAAAGGTCTCGGGCGTCTCGGCGAACACGACGTTGCCGGTTGTGCCGCCGGCGAGGAGGAGATCGCCGATGATCTTGAGGCGGACCACGGGATGGTTGGGCGTGCCAGCGACGGCGCTGGTGCGGGTCCAGGTGGTGGAATCGTTGGACACGTAGGCGGTGAGGGTGCTGTTGATCGCGAGCCAGCGGCCGCGGTGGTAGCCGACGCTGGTCACGCTGGCGGTGGTGGGGAGGCTGCGGTTGGTCCAGGCGAGGCCGTCGGTCGAGGTGAGGACGCGGCCGTTGTCGCCGCCGGCGAGGAAGCGGCCCGCCGCGAAGATGACGGAGCGGAGCGTGGCGGTGGCGCCGCTGACGCCGGAGGGCGTCTCGGCCCAGGCGGCGCCGTCGGTGGAGGTGTAGATGCGGCCGTTTTCGCCGACGGCGACAAAGCGGCCGGCGCCGTGGGCGACGGCGTGGATCTGGCCGGTGGCGGCGGGAAATGTGGCGAGATTCCAAGTGGTGCCATCGTCGGACCAGGCGCCGCCGCCGCGTTCGTTGCCGGCGTTCTGGCGGAGGGCAACGGCGACGAAGCGGGCGCCGTTGTGGGCGAAGCCGCGGAAGCCGTAGGTATTGTTGAGGGCGATACGAGTCCACGCGACGCCGTCGGTGGAGGTGGTGAGATTGCCGGCATCGCCGCCGGCAACGAAGCGGCCGCCGGCGAAGATGACGTCGTTGAGGGCGTTGGTGGTGACGCCGCTGGTGCGGCTGGTCCAGGTGAGCAGCGGGTCGGTGACGGTGACGGGGACGGTGCGCGAGGCGATGCCGCCTTTGCCGTCGTGGGCGGAGACGCGGACGTTGAACGAGCCGCCTTTGGCGAAGCGGCGGGTGATGTTGTTGAGGTTGGGCTGGAGCTGGCCGTCGCCGAAATCCCAGCGGAAATAGACCGGGTCGCCGTCGGGGTCGGAGGAGGTGGCGTTGAAGATGAGGTTGGTGCGGGCGACGAGCGGGCCGGCCGGAGGTTCGAACTGGAGGCTGGGGTTGCGGTTGCCGTCGGTGGCGCCGAAGGCGACGCGCACTTCGATCGTCTCGGCGGGGCTGGCGCCGCTGGTGGCGAGCGGCGTGATGGTGAGGCCGGCGTCGGGGTCGACGAAGGACTCGCCGATGCGGAGGATGGCGTCGTTGGCGCCGCCGGCGGAGCCGGGGGTGGTATCGACGAGGTAGGAACCGGGTCCGGAGGTGAAACGCGGGGCGCGGCCGGGACCCCAGTGGAGCTGGACGCCGTTGCGCAGGCGATCGAGTTGGGCGGCGTTGAACGCGGTCGGGCCGAACTGGCGGTGCTCGATCCAGTAGTCGTAGCCCAGGTTGGCGGGCGAGATCTTCAGGGCGCGGACGCCCGTGGCGTCGGCGTGATCGTGGCGGGCGATACGGTGGGTGCCGTTTTCCGTGACGGTGGTGATGGCGGTGTCGGGCAGGTAGCCGAGGCGGGATTTCTGCGGGGCGTTGAAATGGTTGTTGGGGCTGCTGCCGGAGCTGCCCATCGCGTCGAAGACGTCGCCGTATTCGACGTGGGCGCCGGCGCCGACGGCGCTGGTGCCGGAGGGCAGCCAGTAGTGCGAGTGGGCGAGGCCCTGGGTGTGGCCGAGTTCATGGGCGGTGGTGCCGGGCGAGATGTTGCCGTTCATGCGGACCTGGGGGCCGGTGAGCTGGGCCTGGCCGCCGAAGGTGTAGGCGGGCATGCGGCGGAAAACGACGATCCAGCGGTCGTAGCGGTCGGGATCGTAGGTGCCGGTGCCGCCGTTGGCGGCGTCGTAGGCTTTGGCGAGGACGGCGGCGTCGTTCTGGAGCTGGCCGACGGTGCCGGAGGAGGCGTTGTAGACGAGTTTCTCGCGCGGCAGGCGGAGGGTGGTGGGGAGAACGGTGAACGCCATCGTGGTGCGGCCCTGGGAGACGGCGGCGAAGAAGGTGCTGACCTGGGTGTTGGTGGTGTTGATGGCCGCTTCGGTGAAGGGTTCGCCGGCGTCGTCGGAGAAATCGACGCGGACCCAGAGGACGCGTTTGGCGCCGAGGATCCACGGGGTGTTGGCGGCGGTGGCGGGCGCGGATGCCGTGGTCGAGGTGGCGGAGCCGCCGTTATCGGCGACGAAGGGTGTGGGCCGGGACTCGGCGGCGATGAGTTCCTGCTCGAGGGCGGTGAGGGCAGCGAGGTCCGGGAGGAGGCGGAGTTCCCCGCCGATGGAGACGGCGACGGTCTCGGGCGCGAGGTCGAGGGCGGCCTTTTCGCCGTCGTCGAGCAGGCGGAAGGGCGATTCGCTGACGGCGAAGTGATCGTCGATCGCGATGCCGTGGAGGGGCAGGCCGAACTTGGTGTGCAGGTGCGTGCGGCGGCCGTAGACGTGGGCGATGAAGGCCTGATCGCGCAGGAGCACGGTGCGGGTGATGCGGGTGTCGGAGCCGTAGCAGCCGATCGCGGCCTCGAATTGGCCGCGCTGGTCGAGGCGGTGTTCGAGTTCGGCGACGATGGTGGCGGGCAGCTCCGCGCGGAGGCCGGCGGGCACGGCGAG
>JACCDO010503060.1_pt1 | contig 11158 bp, 5 predicted proteins | sample 7446101 | NCBI WGS metagenome assembly JACCDO01 (sample SAMN15323440, study PRJNA562643) | freshwater metagenome | isolation source: river surface water | place: USA:Blue River Watershed | collected 2017-08-16
ACCACCAGCATATCCTGTAATTAAACCAGAAGAACTGCAATCTTGAATAAGACACATACCTTTATAGCCAGTATATGGAGCACATATACCTCCTGATTGTAAACCAATTAATCCACTTGAATTACATAATTGAATATTACTATATTTACATTTTAATCCAACAATACCACCTGCTTCTTCACCAATCTCACCAGTTGTTTTACAATTAAAAATTATACTATTTTTAAGATAAGAACCGGCAATACCACCTGCATGTTTATCAATATCACCATCAGATTGTGAATTAACTATAATTACAACACCTATAGCCATATTACCACTTATATCATCACCTGCATAAGATCCAACAATACCACCCGCATCTTCTCCAATAGCACCTATAGACTTACAATTGGTAATAAGACAATTACCACTTTTTCCTGCATATTGGCCGCATATACCACCTGCGTTATTAGAAATTTGACCAGCAGATATACAATTATTAATATTACATACTCCTAAACTACCAGCATATGGCCCACATATACCACCAGCATTAATATTAATTTGTCCAGTTGTAACACATCCAGAAATATCACATTTTCCATTTCCAAAATAATCTGTATAAACACCTATAGATGAACCATACTTTGAACCTGCATATGAACCAGCTATACCGCCGGCATTTTGATTTATATTTCCACTTGTTGTACAATTATATATAAAGCATTCACCAGAATTACCAGCATATGAACCACATATACCACCAGCATTTGCAGAAATATCACCTTGAGTATTACAATTAATTATAGTCATATTTCCTCCATTATTTCCAGCATATGAACCAGTAATACCACCGCCATTAGTATCAATTATACCAGTTGATCTGCAATTTATAATTGTACATTTTCCATTATTATAAGCAGAATTTATTCCAGATATACCTCCAGCTGATGGACCAATATTACCACTTGAACTACATCCTGATATATCAATTTCACCATAATTTGCTCCATTTTCTGTTCCAATTATACCGCCTCCAAACTCCCATATATATCCAGATGAACTACAATCTTGTATTAAACAATAACCATTATTACTAGCTAATCCTGATCCAACAATACCTCCAGCTCCTGTTGCTATTTGATTAGCTGATGAGAAACAATTACGAATTATTAAAATACCACCAGATGAATCAACTGTTGGATCACCTACTGCGCCATTTGCACCACAAATACCTCCTCCTTCATAATCAATAGTTCCTCTACTAGTACAATTATAAATTTCACAATTACCACCATATAATCCACATGTCCACATACCACATATACCTCCTGCGTAATTTGCTATAACAGCAGAGGAATCACAATATGATACTATACAAGAACCATTTTCATTTCCAGAATATATACCACATATACCGCCTCCACTTAATGCAATATTACCAATAAAACGAGATCCAGATATATCAACTTTTCCATTATATGATCCTATGCTAGAACCACATATGCCACCACAATAACTACCAACATTGCCATAAGATTGACAATTAGCTATTGAAATAAATTTTTGTGATTGTCTTATTATACCTCCACCACCATTAGATATTCCATTAGGTGATATTACAGTTAAATTTCTTACAGTTGGTCTATTAGTGTATGAAGTAACAGTTGAATTAACTCCAAAAATACCTTCATTTGCCCAATTTACAGTTATAGTATAACCAGAACCATCAAAAATATTACCACCACTTAAATCAATATATTGATCTACACTATTAAATGCATTAACAGCGCTATATGAAACATCACTTAAATTAATATTTCTTAATAATTTATAAACTCCTCCTGAAAATGAAAATATTGTTGGATTTAAAGTAACTAAATTAACCATTAAATAACCTGTAGCTAATATATGATTCCATTGACTAATATTATCATTAAAATAATAATCTTTAACATCAGTTGCATCACTTTCTAATATCCAATTTCCATTTTTATTACCAGTTAAATCAATTGAATATCTAATATTAATACCTAATTCATTTTCGATTTTTTTAACTTCATTTTTAAACATTTCATCATTTAATTTACATGATAATAAATCGACTATTAATGATCCATTTTTTGCTTTTATTTGAGTAAATAATTTTATTAATTTTGATGAAAAAAATTTATATATATTTCCTCTTTTTTCATCAATTGTTTCTTCTGTAAAAAACGGAACTTTATTATAACCAGGATAATGGTATACTAAAGCTAAATTAGTTTTATTACCAATTGACTGTAAAACATTCTCGATTTGAATATCATCAGTATATTTTATAACTAAATGTTCTTCTTTAAAAGAACTTACTAAGATATCTAAATCTTCAATAGTATTTTTTACTAATACTACACTCATTTATAATATTATAGTTTTATATAAAAAAATTAATAGTTAATTTAATTATTATATTTAAAAATTATATCATTTTAATCCAGGATAAATATTTTTATTTTGAGCAGATTTCCATATTTCTACAATATCCCATTTTTTAGGATATTTAGTTTCTCCACAAATTGTTACAGTTTTTGTAGGATTATCAATTTGATCTGATATTTTAATAAATTGTCCAGAAATATCAGTTAAATCTAATATTGGAATATTATTATTTTTAATTATATCATTTACAAATAAATTTCCTGTTTTATTTAAAGTATATATTGATTTTCCATTGCAATAATTATTAAATAAATATACACTTCCATTTTCTCTTCCTGTATTTGAACCACATAAACCACCTTGTTTATCTGATGGTTTATTAATTGTATAACAATTATTTATTACACATTTTCCATTTTTATTTCCTGCATTTGTACCAACAATACCACCACAATATTCTCCGACTAAATCAACATTACTATAACAATTTTCAATTAAACATTCTCCGTAATTATATGCAGTATTTTGTCCAACTATACCTCCTCCTCCTTTTAGAAGACTTCCTGACGAATAACATTTTTTAATAATTAATTTGCCATTTGTACCTCCTTGATTTCCTGCAATACCACCAGCTTTTTCTCCAATATATGCGCTATTAGAATAACAATCTGTAATTTCACATAAACCTTTTTTACCTGCACCATTTCCACATATACCGCCGGCTGATCTAGAAACATGACCTATGGCATAAGATTTATTTATAGTACATTTTCCATTATAACCTGCATATTGACCACATATTCCACCACCATATTCATCTATATTTCCTTTTGAATAAGAACTATTAATTTGACAATTACCATTATTACCACCAGCTGCATTTACACAAATACCACCAGATTTAAACCCAATTTTTCCTTCTGAATATGAGTTATTTATTGTACATGATCCATTATATCCTCCTGCATAAGAACCACATACGCCTCCAGCATTTTCTAAAATAGAACCTTTTGAAACAAAAGAATTAATTATACATTGTCCACCAGATGTGGCTACATAAGGTCCACAACATCCACCTCCATTAAATGAAATATCTCCAGATGTCATGCAAAAAGAAATATTACCAGTACCATTATTATTTGCAAAATATGGACCACATATACCACCTGCTTTATAACCTATCTGACCAAATGTATTACAATTATTAATAATACAATTACCAGAACTATCAGCACATCCATAACCACATATACCTCCTCCAAATTGATCTATATTACCTAAAGTATTGCAATTATTTATTATACATTTACCACCATATCTTCCAGAATATGTACCACATATTCCACCAGATTGATATCCAATTTCTCCTCTAGATATAGAATTATTTATTTGACATAAACCATTATATTTGGCTGCATAAGGACCACATATACCACCTGAATTAGATGAAATATCTCCAAATGTAATACACGATGAAATATCACCATTACCATTATTAGTAGCAAAATATGGACCGCATATACCTCCTGCTTCATTACTGATATATCCAGATGTAGTACAATTAATAATTATACAATTTCCAGAATTATCTGCGGAACGTAATCCGCAAATTCCTCCAGAATATGACCCAATATTACCATTTGTATCGCAATTATTTATTGTACATTTTCCACCATATCCTCCAGCATATATACCGCAAATTCCTCCTGATTGTATTATAATTTCTCCATTAGATTGACAATTATTTATTTTACATTTACCTTTATATCCACCTGCATAAGGACCACATATACCGCCTGCGTTTAATGAAATATCTCCAAATGTAATACATGATGAAATATCACCAATACCATTATTAATAGCAAAATATTGACCGCATATACCACCACCATTTTCGCCAATATCACCATATGTTTTACATTTTGTAATAACGCAACTTCCAGATAAATCACAACTACTAGCACCACATATACCACCTGCATTTTTAGAAATATTACCAGATGTATCACAATTATTTATTATACATAATCCATAATTATTTGCAGCATATGCGCCACATATACCACCACCGGAAAGATCAATATTTCCACTTGTATGACAATATTCAATTAAGCAAGATCCATTAAAACCAGCATTTGGTCCACATATACCGCCATTATTTTTACCAATATTACCTAAGGAATATGAATATCTTATATTACATTGACCAGTTAAGCCAGCATTATTTCCACAAATTCCTCCACTATTTATTCCAAATATATCTTGTGTTGTATAACATCCTGATATATCACATAAACCAGTTTTACCTGCATTTGGACCACATATACCTCCTGCATTTTCACCAATTGTTCCAGTTGAATATGAATTATTTATTTTACAGTGAAATAAATTTATACCACAAATACCACCAGCATTTTTATTAATATTACCAGTTGTATAACAATTATTTATAATACATGTTCCACTTGATATACCAGTTTCTGGACCACAAATACCTCCAGCATTTTCCCCAATATTTCCATTTGATGTACAATTATTTATAAAACAATTACCATTACTTGCTGTATATGAACCACATATACCTCCAGTGTCTTTTCCTATTTTTCCTTTTGAATGGGAATTTTTAATAGTACAAGTGCCATTATCTTGGCCAGTATAACTTCCGCATATACCTCCAGAATGTAATCCACTAATATCCCCAAATGAATAACAATTACTTATATCAACTGTTCCATTATTTTTTGCTGTTAATGAACCACAAATACCACCAGCGGAATAACCATAAATTAATCCAGTTGATGAACAATCATATATATGGCATTTACCATTATTTATTGCAGTATTTGATGCACATATACCTCCTCCACTTGCATCAATATTACCAATAGTATAACAATTTACTATAGTACATTCTCCAGAAATACCAGTAAATGGTCCACAAATACCACCTGCATTTTGTCCAATATTTCCAATTGATGTACACTTATTTATAAAACAATTACCAGTAATACCAGAATATGAACCACAAATACCTCCAGTGTCTTTTCTAATTTTTCCTTTCGAATGACAATTTTTAATAGTACAAGTACTATTATTCGTGCTAGTATAACTTCCGCATATACCTCCAGAATTTAATCCACTAATATCCCCGAATGAATAACAGTTGCTTATATCAACAATTGAATTTCTAATTGAAGTATATTTACCACAAATACCACCTGCATCATTTCCTAAAATTAATCCAGTAGAGGAACAATCATATATATAACATTTACCTTCTAAATCAGCAGTATACGGAGCACATATACCGCCAGAATTTGTTCCGATATTTCCTGTTGTATAACATTTATTTATTTTACATTCACCATTTAATAAACTTGTATATAAACCACAAATACCACCTGCATCTGTTCCTATATTACCACTAGTATAACAATTAGTTATGGTACATTTCCCAAAATTTGTTGCAGTATATATACCACATATACCTCCTCCATTAGATCCAATATTACCAATTGATTTACAATTTTGTATAATACAATTACCACTTGTTCCAGTATTTCTACCACATATGCCACCAGATTGACTAATTTGTCCATTCGATTGACAATTTTTAATTGTACAATTACCATTATTTTGACTTGTATTACTTCCACATATACCTCCAGAACTTAATCCATTAATATCACCATATGAAGTACAGTTTTGAATAATACCATTACCATTATCTTTTGCAGTATTACTTCCACAAATTCCTCCAGATTCAAAACCATTAATATTGCCATATGAAGAACAATTACTTATATCAATTATTCCATTATTATTTCCAGAAAATGATCCACAAATACCACCTGCATACTCACCAAAAATTAATCCAGTAGATGAACAATCATAAATATAACATTCACCTCCATTAATGGCTGAATATGAACCACATATACCACCTGCATTATTAGCAATTTTTCCTGTTGTATGACACTTAATTATAATACATTCCCCAGAAATACCAGCATATTGACCGCATATACCACCTCCATTTTCAGAAATATCACCAATAGATGTACAATTCATTATATTAAGATATCCATTATTACCGGCATATGGACCACATATTCCACCCATTTCTTTTCCAATTTTACCAGTTGAATGAGAATTTTTAATTATAGTTGTACCATTATTATTAGAAGTGTATGCTCCGCATATACCTCCAGAATACATACCAATAATATCACCATATGAAGAACAATTACTTATATCTGCAGTACTATTATTACAAGCACAATTTAGAGAACATATACCACCAGCATAAGAACCTATAATCATACCATTTGAACAACAATCATATATATTAAATATTGAATTATTATTTAAACTAATATCAAATGCTATTATACCGCCTGCATTATCTGATATATTTCCTGTTGAATAACAATTAATTATGCTAACTTGTCCATTTATTGTTCCACTTCCACATATACCTCCTGCATATTGACCAATTGAACCAGTTGAATAACAATTATATATTCTACAATTATTAGAAGTACCTGTAAGTCTACCAGAAATACCACCTGCATATTGTCCTATATTTCCAGTTGAATGACAATTTTGTATTATACAATTACTACCTGTGCATATACCGCTTGAATTAATACCAATATTACCAATTGTATAACAATTGTCTATTATACATTCACCAGATATTCCTGATTCATTGCCACAAATACCATCAGAATTATTAGATATTTGACCGCGTGCACTACAATTTGATATATGACATTTACCAATAAATCCGGCAGAACCACCGCAAATACCTGCACAATAATTACCACTAAAATCACCATATGTAATACAATTTAAAATATTAATAAAACCATTTAAATTTCCTGCAATTGGAGCACAAATACCTCCACAAGTAGAATATATTAAACCAGTTGTTTGAGAACCATTTATTATACATGTACCTTTTTGTCCTGCATATTGACCACAAATTCCACCTGCTTCAGGACCAATTATATCACCATATGTAGCTCCTCCAGAAATATCAACATTACCATAATTTGAACCTGCATATGAACCACAAATACCACCCGCATTTTGACCAATTAATCCATAAGAAACACAATTATTTATATAAATATTACCTGAAGAATCACCAATTCGTGTTCCGCAAATTCCTCCTGCAGAATTACCAATATCACCAGTTGATGTACAATTATCTAAATTAATAAATTTTTGATATTGTCTCAATATACCACCACCATAATCACTAATACCTGCTGTTGAATCTACTGTTAAATTTTTAATTGTTGGTTTATTTATATATGAAGTAACAGTTGAATTAACTCCAAAAATACCTTCGTTTGCCCAATCTACAGTTATAGTATATCCAGAACCATCAAAAATATCACCGCCACTTAAATCAATATATTGTTCCGAACTATCAAATGCATTAACAGAACTATATAAAATATCACTCAAATTTATATCTTTTAATAATTTATAAGCTCCTCCTTCTAATGAAAATATTGTTGGATTTAAAGCTAATAAATTAACCATTAAATAACCTGCATATAATGTGTAATTCCATTGATTAATATTATCATTAAAATAATAATCTTTAATATCAATTGAATCGCTTTCTAATATCCAATTTCCATTTTTATTACCAGTTAAATCAATTGAATATCTAATATTAATACCTAATTCATTTTCAATTTGTTCAACTTCATTTTTAAATATTTCATTATTTAAATTACATGTTAATAAATCAACTATAAGTGATCCATTCTTTTCTTTAATTTGACTAAATAATTTTATTAATTCTGATGAAAAAAATCTATATTTATTTTCTTTTACTTTATCATTTATATTAAAAAATGGAACTGTACAATATCCAGGAAAATGATAAACAAAAGTTAAATTAGTTTTATTATCTATAATTTCCATCACATTCTCAATAGATATATCGTCATTATAAGTAATTACTAAATGTTCGCTTTTAAACGAATTTTCTAATATATCTTTATCTTTAATCGTATTTTTTATTAATACAATACTCATTATAATAGTATTATTTTATATAAAAAAATTATTAAATAATAATTCAAGATTATCAGTATTGTTTTTTGCAAAATTTCTTAAAGGAGTTCCAAATGTTGATATAATTATTATATTAACATTTTCTGTTTCTACTAAAATACCATTTTGATTCATTGATATTTGAGTTTTATACGATGTTCTTATAAATTCATATAATTTTTCAATATGTTTATATAAAGGTGAATTAATTGATATTATTGTTGAATATATTTTTGTGTTTTTATTGTATTCTATGAAAAATGAATAATTATTATCCCACCACGGAATAAGCCATTTAATATAATTTTCGTCTTCATATCGATGCTCATATTCATTATATTTAATTAACCATGGTTGTGCTCTACAAAATTCTCTAGAATTAAACATATTCAAATATATATCTAACATAACCATTTTTATAATATTTTTCTAGATTATTATTTAAATTTTCATTTTTTTATAAAAAAAATTGAATTTTATTTTAATACAATTATTATTTAAATAAAAAATGGAAAAAACTATTACTTTTGTTGACAAATATCTCCGTATTTTTAACAGTAATAAACCAGTAAAAGATATTCCCTGGTTTTTACCTTATGATGAAAATATTAATCGTTGTGAATATGATAATCGTATCGAATGGTTTATTACTGATTTTAATAATAACAAATTTATAAATATTACATATGATAAAATTAATAATAAATATTATAGTATATTTAATAATATTTCTCCATTTTATGAACAAATTAATGAAAATTTATCTAAATTAATTTCTTGTCAAGATTTTATAATTTATGATAATGGTGATTATAAAGTATTTGAAACTCCAAATCCAATTGATATTATTGCTGCATCTTTTAATACACCCAATGATATTATTTATGAAGTTAATTCTTATTATTAAAAAGATAAATCCTTAACTTTTTAGACACAACTATGTCTAATTTAAATTATTTAATATATTGTAATTAGACACAACTTAAAATATTTTTTTATCAAAATTACAGAAATTAAAATTTTCCTCAACTTTTTCATGAGACATGAAAAAATTGAAAATTTACTTATTCTAATATAAAAATAATATATAAAAATGTTTACAAGTAAGCTAAAATCACCTTATTATGAAGCAATTCGAGATGGAATTAAGATTTATGAAGTCCGATGCTATGACGAATCTAGACGTAAAATGAATGTAGGGGATAATTGGAATTTTAATCATAATGATGATTTGAATTTGCCCATTATTAAAACAAAAATTGTAGAAATTAAAGTATATCCTAATTTTAGGTCTGCTATTGAAGAAACAGGATATCAAGAATTGCTTCCTGAAGTAATTTCAATTGAAGAGGCAATTGTTACTTATGAAAATTTTGATAATGGTAATTATAAAAAAAATGGAGAATTATTTGGTGTCGTGAGATTTAAATTAGAGCTTTATTCATAGGATACTCTGCATATATCAAATGCAACACTATTCATTGAATTTGCCATTAATCTAACATAACCACCACTACTAATTTTTATTTTATAATGCCCAATTTTATAATCTTTATTTATATCTATATTTTTAGTCCATAATGCTAATATTTCTTTTTGTCTAAAATCACCTTGGACCATATTTATTCTCGATATAATAAGATCAAGTAAAAGCTCTCCTTGAATTGTCGCAATTGATTCTTTTTTATTAAAAAATATAGTTACATCTTTTGTTGGTATTTTAATATCTTCTTTAATTAAGTTATTTTTAGCAGCATCCCATAAACGAACCATTTTTCCATCTATATTAATAGTCTTTGATGAATATTTAGGATATTCTTGAACTATATTTTGGCTATTTTCAAAATAATTTTCGTGGAAATCTTTTGTTCCATTAATTAAACCCATTATATCATAAGTATCCGTTTGAAACGATTCAATTACACTATAAGTATAAATTTTATTATGATTACATTCTTGATCTTTATAAATTTTGTCAGTATGTGTTAATAATCGAACAATTCCATGAGCTAATGGATCAAGACGACCAGCAAAAGCAACCTTTTCTAATTTGTTAAGATTATATTCTATTTTAAATCTATTTATTACATCACTCATTGATTCTCCAATATTTTTATAATAATCAACAATCATTATGATAAAATAATATAAAATATATAATTAAAAATTCAGTTTTTTATAAAAAAAATTATAAACATAGTGTTTCTCCATAACGATCTAATTCTCCATAAAAATAAAAATTTGGTGAAACAATGTGACGTTTTGATTTAATTAATGCAATTGCATCTGTAAAGTTCATATTAAATTTTTTCATAATATACGAAGCTACAATTGTACTACTGCGTGAAATTCCAGCATAACAATGCACAAGAACATTTTCATTATTTTGAATAGCACTTTCAATAAATTCATATGCAGATTCAAAATATTGACTAATATATTGATCTTTTGTATCTAGTACTGGAATAATTTTCTGATTAATATTTAGCTGTGGTGCATCCGTCATTACAGAAACAACGTGTTTAATATTATATTTCTGAAATGTGTCATTGTGAACATTTTCCAATCCAGTTAAATACAAATTTGGAATAATTTCAGAAACTCCAGGATATTCAACATATTTATTAGGAGATGGTAAATATTGAAAACTTGGTGGTTTTTTTAAAGTGCAATTAAT
>JACCDO011574371.1_pt1 | contig 11158 bp, 13 predicted proteins | sample 7446101 | NCBI WGS metagenome assembly JACCDO01 (sample SAMN15323440, study PRJNA562643) | freshwater metagenome | isolation source: river surface water | place: USA:Blue River Watershed | collected 2017-08-16
ATTTATTAGGTTTGATTTTATTATTTTGAATACAAACTTTATACAAATAATTCAAAATAATAACACCTGGAACAACCTTATGCTTCTTTCTCATTTCAAATACCAACTTCTTATATTGTTTATCTGTTGTATCTTCAGTTACATTATTAACCAAATCAATTAAATATGCTGTTTCTTTCTCCCTATCATTATCCATTCTTTCATGAAGAAATAAATGCTTAAAATTATGGTCTTCTATATCTTGAACAGTATGAATATTTGACATTAAATTAATATAATTTAATAATATTTAATAAATAAATCAATTTTTATTAGATAGAATTAACCAAAGGTTATGATAAGCTCTAGTTATTCACTATCATACAAGTCTAAAATATTATCTTCTTGTTTTTCTAATTTCTTACGGAGATAAAGTTCTCTCATCTTTTGACAAAGTTTTGTTTTATTTTTTTGATAATATTCATTTACATATTCTGTTATTTTTTCGCGATTTTTTTTACGATATTCTTTCATATATTCTTTCATATATTCTGTTCTTTTATCTTTATTATTTTCATGATATTTTTTTTTATTTTGAAAACGTTTATCATTATAAAATTGAGATAATTTAATGTCCTCTTCTGTAAAACTATTTAGATTTTCTATTGTTTTATGCAAATATAGATGACAATAATAGTTACTTTTATTAATATTTGTATAATTACAAAAATGGCATATATAGAGTGGCATATACAATATATTATAACTATTAATGTTTAATTTTTCAAATTTTTTAATATAAATTACATGGTTTATGTTTTCTAATTGTTTAAAACAATACTTTCATAGGTGTAATATTCAAAATAAATCGTAGGGATAGTGGAATATAAATTAACCTGTGTTCGCAAGTTACCCTAATATTGTAAAATTGTGAATAATGGTTAATTATTAATACTGTTAATAAAAAAACAAAGTTTAATCGCTATCAGATATAATTAACTCATTATCAGATATATCTAAAATATTATCTTCTTGTATTTCTAATTTCTTAAGACGATAATTTTTATTCTTCAAATATATTTTTTCTTTATTTTTTTGACGGTAATTATTATCATATTGAGTTACTTTATCTTTATTATTTTGACGATAGTTTTTATTTTTTAAATATATTTTTTCTTTATTATTTTGACGATATTGTTTATCATATTCCGCTATTTTTGCTTTATTATTTTTTGTATATTCTCTATTTCTTTGTGTTTTTTTATTATAATAATATTCACATAATTGAATTTCTTCATGTGAAAAAGTACATATATTATCTAAATTTATATGAGTATGATAATGAGCATAATACTTGTATTTAGTTATATTTGTATAATTACAAAAGCGACAGACATATAATGGCATATAAATTAAAATAATAGTAATAATTAAAAAAAAAATTCAATTTTTAATAACTGTTAATTTTTAACTGCACATTACTAAATTATACATTGATAATGGAAAGCATTCGTTGGTAGTCGTGGTATTAATTATATTAGATGGTAATGGTAGGTCTGTACTCTTTTCTATAGCCATTAGTAAATATTTTTGCATTAAAACATCATTACTTTCTTTTTTATAATAGTAACCCAAAGTCCTCATTGCATGAATGCGAATATCAATATTGCGAGAATTTAGTTTAATTATATACTTGTTATAATTAGTATTATCTATTATCATTTCCATATATTTTTTCATCAAATAATAGTTTTTAGTTTTTGAATAATAATCAACTAACCAAAACATCGAAATAATAGAATTTTTACTATAACCTATAAAACGTTTATTATAATCTATAATCATTAAATAATATTTTTCCATTAAATCATAACTTGAACCAATTGGTTGTTTAATCATTCGATAATAATCAGCTAAAAATATCATAACATTATTAACACTAATATTAAATACATTATTTGGTTCATTAATATCTAAATACATTATAAAATATTTTTCCATTAAATCATATTGTTTGTTTTGATAATAATAACAACCCAAATAATACATCGCAATATTTATATTATTATTAGCATTATTTGACGCTTTAATAAAATATTTTTCCATTGATTTATGATCAAATTCATTCGATTGTTTAACTTTTTGATAATAAAATCCTATATAGGTTAATATTATTGGATCATCATAATCTGCATTTTTATCAAATTTCCCATTCATTACTGATACTAATAAGTCTCTATCATCACGAACATCTAATTTTAAATTATATTTATTACATATTTCATTAAGAGTATAATTAGTTTCCATAAATATATAGATTTTCTATATATTTATAAAATAATTCAATTTTTTACCATGGTTATTAATTACATGGTTTATGTTTTCTAATTGTCCCATCTTTATCATAATAAACAATATTATTGCAATTAAGGCAAATTGTAGTAACTCCTTCAACTACCCTGCATGGTGAACGATTACCACCATTCAATGGTACATAATCAATTCTAAAAGTAAATAATTCCCTTTCTGTAAATGTATCTTGGGTAATATAAATAATGTTCTGGTTGCTTTCTATATTTCTACTCGAAGAGTTATCTACTATATTAATATTATATTTATGAAATGTTTCTAACTCATAATCATTCATAATAACAATGGCTCTTTTATAAGTTTCAACCGTGGTTATAATTAATTTATCTCTAATAATTGGATAGTAATTATCAAATAATGTAGTAATAGTCCAAATTGCACCAGTACTTCTAATAGCATAACAATATTCACCAACAATAATTTGTTCTAAACTATGACATACTAAAATACGACTAACGTCAATTAGCGAATTTAAAATATTACAATAATTAGGAAAAGTATTGATAAAATTATCAGTTATATTATAATTAAATGCATATACTGGCATATTATAATAAGCACTTAAATTAGTGAGTTGTTTAGCAAAATCCATAATATCAGCATTATTTCTAATAGTTTGATAATTTTTTAATTTAATAACACCGTTGGGAATTATAATAATATTTTCTTTTTTTTGTTTCAAATTAAAAGGAATATTATTATTAATTAAAGTTTGGCATAAAATATCCATTAAATAATAATTAAATGTTTTATTTAAATATTTAATCAATTTTTTTTATAAACTATATTATAATATAATGTCCTCTTCGCACTTTATACCAATCTTTATAACAATTGTTATTATTATAATTATTTTAATATTTATAAGAAGCTCATGTACTTTGGATTATATTACTAAAAGTAAAAGTCCTTTTAAAACTTTTATATTGTGTATGTATTACGGTGTATTTAAAGATACTATTTGGCATTAGTTAACCACTATGAACAACGGTTAAAAATTGATAATTATAATTATAATTATTATTTTATTCAATATAATGTATAAAATAATAAAACTGCCAGGTAATACTATGATTCAAACAATGGATAAATTTAAAGAAGATAATAATTTAAATCAAAAATTAGATAAAGTATGTTATTGTGGTAGATTAGATCCAATGGCACGTGGTTTAGTATTATTATTAGTAGGTAATGAATGTAAAAATATGGATAAACATTTAGGTTATAATAAAGAATATGAATTTGAAATTATATTTGGATTATCGACTGATACTGATGATCCAATGGGTATTATTGATACACATTGTATAAAATATTATAATGAAGAAGAAATAAATTATTATTGTGATAAAATTAAAGAATTTATAATACCACAGAAATTTAACCAAAAATTTCATAATTATAGTTCTAAAAGAGTTAATGGACAACCAATGTGGCAATGTGCTCAAAATAATATAACAATAGATATTCCATCACATGAAGTTGAAATATTTAATGTTGAGTATAAAAATATTAAAAAATATGATTTTAATGAATGGAGAAATAATATAATTAATATTATAAATAATATAGATAAAAAAAATAATTTTAGACAAGAACTAATAATTGATATGTATAATAATTTATACTTAACTAAAATTTATGCTTTACCAGTAAAAATAAAAGTATCTAGTGGTTTTTATGTTAGACAATTAGTAGCTGATATTAAAAAGAATTTAAACATTAGCATAATTACATTTGATATAAATAGAATTTCAATTGGGTAATGTGTGTTATTCAAGAATAAATAATTTGAATTTTTAATTTATATATATTATTAATATGGTAATATTAATAATAATATTAATAATTTTAGGATTGTGTTTTTTATTATATAATACAAAAATAATATCAGCAGTTTTTAATAAAACTGAAAAATTTGATAATAATATACTTATACCAAAAACTATTTATTTATCTTATAAAACAAAAGAAATACCTGACTATATAATTCCTAATTGGAAAAAGTTATATCCAGATTATGATGTTAAATTATATGATAATAATGATTGTATTGAATTTTTTAAAAAAGAATTTGACCAGACATATGTAGATATATTTAATTTTATAAAAGATGGTCCAATTAAAGCTGATTTTTGGAGAGTATGTATTTTATATAAATATGGAGGAATTTACAGTGATATTGATGTAGAACCACTTGTAAATATAAATAATATTATATATTCAGATACTACATTTATTACTTGTTTGTCAGCTAGTTCTAATGAAGATATAAATCCTCATTTTATTGTTAGCGAACCTGAACACAAAGTATTAAAAATGTGTATTGATAAATATTTAGAAATGTTTAAAGAAAATAAAAAATATTCATATTGGGGATGGTCAATTGTCGGTATTATGAAAGAAGCATTATATAATATATTTGATGAATATATTACAGAAGATGGAATTTATTTTGATAAAGGTAATAATAAATATCAATTTTTAAAAGAAGTTTTTAAATGGCCTGATTTTACATTTGATTTTAAAAATATATGGAAGAGAATTAAATGTGACACATTTGGTATGTATTGTAAATATAATAATATTAAAGTTTTAAATAATAAATATGATGATTATATTGATCACGAATTTAAGTAAATTAAAAATAAGATATAATCTATTTATAATAATGGCATATATAAATAGATTAACTGATATAAATAATAAGTTAGATATATCTAATGAAAATCAAACAGATACAAATGACAAATTAGCAAATATTGATGATAACATAGCAACTTTAAATACTAATATTAAGAATTCATTTGATAGTACTAATAATGCTTTAAAAGTTAATATAGTTGCGGGTGGTGTTAGTGGTTCTAGTTCAGGAACATCTTCGTCAAATGGTAAAGCATATCTATATAATGGTGCAGGTGATACTTCTATAACTGCAACAACTGTAGATGGTAAAAATGGCATTGATACTAATATTATTAATAGTTCTGTAACAACACAAGCAAATTTACATAGTGGTAATGGTTCAACTAAAATTACTGCAACAACTGTAGATGGTAAAAATGGCATTGATACGAATATTATTAATAGTTCTGTAACAACACAAGCAAATTTACATAGTGGTAATGGTTCAACTAAAATTACTGCAACTAATGTTGGTGAGAAAAATGGTATTGATACATATATTATTAATAGTTATGTAACAACCCAAGCGAATTTATATAGTGGTAATGGTTCAATTCCAATTACTGCTACAAATAATGCATTAAATGTTTATATAAATAATAGTCCATTAAATGTTAATATAAATAATAATCAAAAAGGCTCTTTTGGTAATCTATTAAATGGTGCAATTAATGCAAATACAATTTCATCATCATTAAATATAACAGATTATAGTAGTAATAGTTTAATTTCATATAGTGATACTCAAAATCTAACAGATACTATATTAATTTTTGGTTCATTAAATGATAATGAAACTGATTATTTTCATATAGGAACATTAGTACCTATATATAATTCAGTATTACTTAATCGTTATGCATCAACTAAAATTAATTTAGCACCAATTAAATATATAAAAATATATAATACTAGTGCTACTAATATTACTTCCGCTAAATGTACTGTATTAAGTGGATAAATGAGTAATTTTGTTTAGTGTACAATTAAAAAACAGGTTATCCTTTCATTAATGGATCTTTTAATATCCATTAATGGCAACTAACACTTATCACAATTATGTTTTTATTAAACGTATATATAAAAAAAAAATATAATTTAATATTAATGGATAATAATATATTAATTAATAGTAAAAATACAATTACAAATGAAATAAACCAGTTACAATCTTTTTCTAATACACTTATTGCAAGTAATTTTTCTGTTGGTTTCATAACTCAATATGCAGCATCCAGTTCAAATGTTCCAAATGGCTGGTTAATTTGCGACGGTTCTTCTATTAATAAAAATATATATGTTAGTTTATTTGATACGATTGGGTATACTTATGGTGGTTCAGGAGATAATTTTAATATTCCTGATTTACGTGGTCGTATTCCAGTTGGTTATAATACTTCCGGCACTTTTAATAGATTAAATAAAGCTGAAGGTTTAGAAAAAGTAAGATTAGTAGCAGATAATATACCAAGTCATTATCATTATTCATTTCAAAATTCACTTTTGTCTTCATCATACCAAATGAATGTAAATAGCATTGCTGCAACAAGAGTTCAGAATGGTTTAGTAACCGCATATGCTATTTCTGGTACTGACGTAGTTACTCCTAGTTTGGGTTTAACAACAGACAACGGTTATAGTGTTCCTACACAAATTGATAATATGCCACCTTGTATTGTTATTAATTATATTATATTTGCAGGAGCATAATATAAATCATGAGGAGGATTTCTAAATATTTTACACTCCAGTGAATATAATATAATTAATAACAATATAAGGTGGTAGATTATTATGTTGCGTAGGAACACTATTACCTGCACTTGATGATAATCCAAGAAAATTATATGTTGTACCTTGATATGCAGCTATACTATAATTATTTACATTAGTTGGAAAATTAATATACCTACTAGCTGGATAATTTGTAGTTGTTAAATTATTTATTGAACTAAGTGAAACATCTGAAAATACATTATGATTATGAACTGGCATATTTGATTGAGTTAATGTAACCGTTTCACTACCAAGCTTTTTATTTAATTGATTAAATGTTCCAGTTGTATTATAACAAATTGGAAAAAGTGATTGTAAATTAGGAATATTAAATGTAGTTGTATTATTTCCAGTTCCATATATTGTTCCAATTGTATTATATAATAATTTATATGTAGTTCTACTTATTTCAGCGCCACTACAAAATAACCATCCAGCTGGTGGTGATACTAAATTTCCATTACTAATAGCTGGACCTGCAAATTGAATAATAGTTCCTACCGGAATAGTGCAAATTTCAATCGGATTAGATGACATAAGCTTCTTTTGATTTGTATTAATATCTGTACTATATATTAACTGATTATCCATTATAATATTTATAGATTTTTTTAAACATAATCAAACTATTTATCCCAACCAAATGATAACCTTTTGTTGGGATATTACCTATATGAACAATGGTTAATATTATATAAAAAGTTGTAATATTATATAATATATTTATGGATAATTTGTTTATTTATACAAAAGATAACAAAAATACAAATCTATTACAAACAATTAATAATACAATATTATTTAATACTATTATGCCAGTTGGTTCTATAAATCAATATGCTGGTGCAATTGAAAAAGTTCCACAAAGATGGTTAATTTGTGATGGTAGAACTCTTGATAAAGTAATTTATTCTGATTTATTTAATGTAATAGGTTATATTTATGATGATTCAGGAACTATTTTTAAAATACCTGATTTCCGAGGTAGATTTCCAGTTGGTTATAGCACTATAGGGACTTTTAATAAATTAAATAAAAAAGAAGGTTCTGAAACTCAAACATTAATAGAAAGTAATATACCTAGCCATATTCACAATTTATTTATTAATAATGCTGCCGCAGGAGGAACTTTAACTAAAAATAATTATGCTGCAGATTGGAATTCAAATGGTAATATAGGATATTATATAAGTACCAATCCTTATATTGTTCGTCCAGATGTTGGTAGAACATCATCCAGTGGTAAAGGAACACCTCGTGAAAATTTACCACCATATTTGGTTATTAATTATATTATATATATAGGAAATTTACAACCTTATGCAAATAGTTATGATGGGTATATTATTGGTCCATGGCCTACAGATACACCAACAAATTCAACATCAGGAAATTTAATATATGTTCCTACTACAGGAACATATATAATTAATGTTAATATATCTTCTTATAGAGACACCTATGGTATAAATAAAATCGATATTTATATAAATAATTCTATTGTATCTTATTCATTACTAACATATATAAATGAATCATACTCTCATAAAACATTTATACCAATATATTTTAAAAAAGAATTAACCGGAGGAAAAAATTATATTTATTTTCGTCAAATAAGTGGTTCATCTGATGGAAATGATTTTGCATCTATTAATGTTATACCTACTTCAAATAATGAAGGATGTAATGAAGGTTATATAACTGGTGGATGGTCTAATACATCACCAACACCTACATCTGGTACATCTTTTACAATTACGAGTACTGGAACTTATGTAATTAATATAAATGCATCTGCTTGGTCTAATTCAACAACTGGAATGCTTAACTTGGATGTTTATATAAATGGAGTTAATACAAATTATTCAATAAAATCATATATAAATGAATTAACTTCTCATAAAACATTAGTTCCTTTATATTTCAAATATAATTTAAATCAAGGTACGAATTATATTTATCTGCTTCAAACATTTGGAACATCTGATCCAACTGATTATTGTTCATTTAATTGGGTTCCAGTGTTGAATAATGCGGGTTGTTATGATGGATATATAACAGCACAAATTACGGGATGGCCCACCATTAAACCTTCTAATTCTACATCTGGGACACCATTTACTGTATCTATTGCTGGAAATTACGTATTAAATATAAATGCTTCTTTATATGTAGATACTCCGTCTGTTCCAAAAATGGATATTTATATTAATGGTAATGATACTAATTATTCTATAAAAGCTGGTATTAATGAAAATAATTCACATAAAACATTAGTTCCAATATCTTTTAAATATTATTTAAATCAAGGAACTAACTATTTATATTTATATCAAAGAGAAGGATTTTCTGATTCTAATGATATTTGTTCTTTCAGTTGGACTTTTGCATCATAATTAACCAAAGTTCTAATCTTCGATTTCATTTTATCCTAATGTAGTGAATAATTATATAAATAAATAACATTATTAATATTTAATGATTAATGTTGAAACAGAATATTCTGAACTAAGTTTGTTTTTGAAAGAAAACAATGTTCATATCCCATCAAAGGATAAAGATTTAGATATCTATGAAATGATTGAGCAAGTGTTTGAATTAAATAATCCAACTACTGCTTTTTATATTATAAATTTAGGTGATATTATCCGTCAATATAAATTATGGCGCGAACTATTCCCATTCATTGAACCGCGTTATGCAGTTAAATGTAATCCTAATCGTGTTATTTGCCAATTACTAGCATTATTAGGTGTTGGGTTTGATGTTGCAAGCAAGAATGAAATCAATTTAGTCAAAGATATTGTTAATGTTGAGAAAATTATCTATGCTAATCCGTATAAAGAAAGCAGTAGTATCCAATATGCTCGTAGTATGGATGTAGATACTAGTGTATTTGATAGCGAAGACGAATTATATAAGATGAAAATTTATCATCCAAAAGGTAAATTATTAATGAGAATAAAAGTGGATGATAAAAATTCATTAATGAAATTTTCAGAGAAATTTGGAGTTGATGAACATGAAGTTGAAAAATTATTAAGATTAGCAAAAAATATGGATTTAAATGTAACTGGTGTTAGTTTTCATGTAGGTAGTGGTTGTATGGATGCCACTCAATACTATCGTGCCTTAGAATTATGTAAGAAGGTATTTAATCAAGCAAAGAATATTGGATATAATTTTAATATGGTAGATATTGGTGGTGGTTTTCCTGGCTTTCAAGATGAAGTTTCTATGAAATTATTAAAAGAAATATCTGAACAAGTATATTTAGGATTTAGAGACCATTTTAGTAATGAATTTAATATTAAGACACTTTATATGGATGAAGATAAATTTGAACAGAATGACGAAAAACCTGAATTAGAAATCATTTCAGAACCTGGGCGTTTCTTTGTCCAATCATCCCATACTTTATTGGTTAATGTTATTGGGAGAAAGATTAAAACAGCACGTATGGAAGACGGTTCGGAGAAACGTACTTATTGTTATAATATGAATGATGGTATTTATGGTTCATTTAATTGTATTTATTTTGATCATCAAAAACCAGAAGTTCTACCATATAATGAACGTAACGGGGAGCGTTATTCATCAGTAGTGTATGGACCAACATGCGATAGTATGGATAAGATTTGCTTTGATATTAAATTACCAGAATTAGCCATTGGTGAATGGTGCTTTATTAAACACTTTGGAGCATATACAGTTGCTGCATCAACTGAATTTAATGGATTTACTAAAACAAGAGCATTTTATATATTAAACTAATTTTCTGTATTAAATTAATATGAGTAAAAATATTAATTTAATAATGCATGAATTCATTAAACCAAAAGATACTTTTAAAAATAATATAGAAAAATTTGAAGCTACAACAGATGCAAATAATTCTTTATTATATGATTTTATAGAAGTAACAGGTGGTTTGGAAATTAGATTAAAAGATAAAACTTTAATAAATGCAATTATTCCTTCTACCTATAATAATAAACTAATTAAAAGTATTGGTAATAATACATTCAGTAGTTCATCAATTACAAGTGTTACTATACCAAATAGTGTTATTAGTATAGGTGAAAATGCTTTTGGTTTTTGTAGTCAATTATCTACTGTTAATATAAATACTGCATCAAACTGAGTATCTATCCCTCTACTTGCGGATAATAAAAGAATTATCTAATTCTCTGTAGGCGAATGAAATGAAAGAATATCTAAAGTAATGGAATATTTATATCCAAACATTGCATATACAACAACACTAGAGGGCAATATTTTATATATTGATATTAATAATAATAGTACTGCTGAAAATTTTGCAATGGAAGTATTAACGGTAATA
>JACCDO010173288.1_pt1 | contig 11156 bp, 4 predicted proteins | sample 7446101 | NCBI WGS metagenome assembly JACCDO01 (sample SAMN15323440, study PRJNA562643) | freshwater metagenome | isolation source: river surface water | place: USA:Blue River Watershed | collected 2017-08-16
GATACCACAAGACTATTTATCTTGTAAACCGCACCACTGGATGCTGCATTAGTAACTATTGCTGTGGGTACAGTTGAAACAACCATACCTGTGGTATTGCCATAAATTGTTGATACATTTACTACGTTCATTTGAGACATTTAATTATCCTCCGAATACTATTGTCATGGCAATAGATTTACCTAATGTTGTTCCAGTGTTTGCTCTTGCGAATGCTGAGTTGGCTTGTGTTCTTGCAAAGTTATCTTCTGAAGCACCAATCTCTCTAATTTGAATTTTTACACCACTAACAGGTGCTCCTCCAACAAACGATAATGTTGTTCCTGAAATCGTATAGTCTGATGTTGGTGTCTGAACAACACCGTTTTCAGTGACAATAACATTATTGACATTCGTATTTGCTGTTACAGTGTAATCTGTTGTTGTACCATCACCAGTATAATTTCTAGTTACAAATGTTGAATTGCCACTACTTACACCGCCGCCGGTGTTTGCCTGTGCAAAGGCAGCATTTGCCTGTATGAAGGCCGCATTTGCTTGTGCTCTTGCCCATGAATCTGCACCAGAACCACCGCCACCGGTGTTTGCTTGTGCATATGCGGCATTAGCCTGTATAAATGCGGCGTTAGCTTGTAAGAAAGCGGCAACAACTGTCGTTGAAGAACCTGCGTTGTTGGCTGCCAAGAATGCTGAGTTAGCATAAGAACTTGCTGCAGCTGCATTTGTGAAAGCATTGTTTGCAACCGTGAATGCCGAATTAGCATATTGACCTGCCGTTACAGCTTTACCATCAGCATTTGTTGCGTTACTTGTTGCAGTATTTGCTTGTAGATACGCAGAGTTGGCATATTGACCTGCCGTTACGGCTTTACTATCTGCTGTTGCAGCATTGGTTACACCAGTATTTGCCTGAATAAATGCACCGTTAGCATATAGAGAAGCACCTGCTGTATTGTTTGTGGCAGTGTTAGCAACCGTGAATGCTGAGTTGGCATATGAACCTGCTGATACAGCCTTAGAATCGGCAACTGAAGCATTAGTTGTTGCTGTATTTGCTTGTGTATATGCAGAGTTGGCATAAGAACCTGCCGATACAGCCTTAGAATCAGCTGTTGCTGCGTTTGTTACACCAGTATTTGCCTGAATAAATGCACCGTTAGCATACAACGCAGCAGAGTTTGCAGTAAATCTTGCAACGTTATCGACAGCAAAACCAGCGAACGCTGTATTCTGTGATGTTGAATCCGCAAATCTTATTGCGCCTGGTAGATATAATACACCATCTGTTGCAAATGTTGTAACAAAACCGTTTGCAGCAATCGTTGTATTTGAAACTGTTGGGCCAATAAAAGTGGTTGCAATAACATTACCTGTAACAATCAGAGCATTGTTTGATTGTAAGAACTGTAAGTTTGAAGTGTTACTTAAAAACCCATTTGCGTTTGCAACAATAATATTGTTTGCTGCAAAACCTGTTGAATATCTAACCGCAGCATTCGCTGTTGCAAAAGCAGAATTGGCGTATGTACCAGTTACATTTTGTGATGCATAAGCTGAGTTTGCTTGGGTGAAACTTGCGTTTGAAAAACCAAATGGTGCCGCAGCAGTATTTTGTGAGGTGTTGTCTACGAAAACAATTGGTTTTGTTGTTCTAACTCTTGCAGCATTAATTAACAATGCTGGGTTTGTTTTGCCTTGTGCAAAACCACCAACATAAACTTCAACCGCATTATGTACACCAGTAGAATCTGTTGCAAGAATCAGGTTACCAGATGTTTGTGCACCACTTGGTGCTGACATGAAAACATAACCTTCGTTGCGACCAGTTACATTAAAGGTTGCATCTGTAAAGTTATTGGATGTAATACCAACATCAATCCAGCCGGCCGCATCTGTTCCATTATTGGGATATGCCACCAAATCGGCAGAAGATGATGTGCCGTTTGCGGTGTTGTAGATATATGTCTGTATGTAACCAGAAGAATTGCCCAATGATCCAATAATTGGATTGGTTGCACCACCTAAGGCACTACCTGTATTGGAACCTACAAATGCAACAGTGCCGATGTTTATTGAACCTACGGTTTCAAGGCCACCTGACCTAATGATATCATATTGTGCATTTGCAAAATCTACTGTTGATGTTGGTTCTGCAACAACATTACTGAAAAACTTCCAACGACCATCTAAATGGTCACGAACAACACCAGTGTGTTGATTTCTACCTTGTACAAATGCACCAACAAGACCAATGTCTACTGTATTACCAGAATTTCCGTTTGCAAGAAATATTAGTGAGTCAGTAAGTGACAGATTGTTGGATGAAATGGAAGTGCTATTTCCACCAAATGTAATATTTCCTGTTACACTTAGGTCTTGTGAAATGGTAACTGAACCATTGATTGTACCACCAGACTGTACAAATGTTTTGCCAATATTTGCCGCAGTGAATGCTGAGTTGGCTTGAATGAACGCACCATCTGTACGCAAAGATGTTGCGTTGGCTGATCCATATGCAGCATTAGCCTGTATAAATGCACCATTGGCATACAACGAAGCACCTGCTGCATTGTTTGTGGCTGTATTGGCCTGTGTATAAGCTGAATTTGCCTGCGTGAAAGCCGCTGTAACTGTTGCGGAAGAACCCGCTGCATTGGCTGCCGAGAAGGCTGCGTTAGCATATAGTGATGCACCTGCGGCATTAGAGATTGCTGTGTTGGCTTGAGTAAATGCCGCTGCAGCTGTGTTTGCCGCATCTGATGCTGATTGTCTTGCGGTACTATCGGATGATGTTCCTGTTACTGCAAGCAATGACCATGCAGAACCGTTCCATGTCCATGTTTTTGATCCTACCGTATAGGTTTGATTTAATGATGGTGATGATGGAAAACTTAATGACATTATTGAGTACTCTTGTTAATGGTGTATTTATTGTTTATAATGTTATGCGCCTCGCAACATACAGCCATTGAACCAAGTAATAGCTGGGTTGTTAACAGCCGTAACTGTCACGCTTCCCCCGGACCCTTGTTGAACATATATTTCAAAATAATCACCGGTGCCATTAGCGTAGGCTATGGAACTTATTTGCATAGCCCAGAAGTTTGCGGCAATTTGTGTGCCTTGTTGGTTTATACCACGTTTATATTCTGTACCGTTCTTATAAAGAATAATCATCATTTCTCCGGTGCCGCTGGCACCATCCAATCTAACTTCAGCATTTAATTGGTAGTAACCTTCTACGGTGGGAGTAAATCTTGAATTAGCGTAGTTGCTGTTGGTATCAAATTCTTCTGTTTGGAACAGTACTTTTTGTTGGCTACCTGAGGTTATAGTTTGTAGTGACGAACTTGCGTAGGCACTGAACGCAGGCCCATTTACTGCTTGCTTGCCACTGATGGATATTGGTCCAGGAACACTTAACCCACCGGTATCAGATAAAGATAATATTGTTGCATTATACGCACTATTAGTAATTTCAACGGCGCCGGCGTTACTCAATCGGAATGATTTATTTGGGTTAGTTGCACCACCAGAAGTGTTTGTAACCTTTAGGAAGTCAGAATACCCAGTACCACCTTGTGTGTTTGCTGCAGAAATACTCAGTGGATATCCTGTTCCAGTGGAACTGAATGAAACATTCAAACGACCTGTGATTGAACCGCCGGATGTGGTGATTGCTGTGTTTGCCTTATCAAATGCTGCCTGTGCAATGGGTGATTCTGATACCGCAGTAGTTGGTCCTAATTCCACCCACACTGGAGTTGTACCACTAAGGTTCTCATACTTTATACCACTGTCACTATTGATCCATGAATCTCTGACATTGGCTGTAGTTGGTGCCGTATTCTGGTAGAAAACAAATGTCTTAGAATTGGCAGTTGAGAATGAAGAATTCGATTGTATAAATGCGCCGTTGGCGTATAGACCAGCAGAAGTTGCATTTGTAACAGCTGCATTTGCTTGTGTAAATGCACCGTTGGCATATACACCGGCAGAAGATGCCTTAGAATCTGCTGCTGCAGCATTGGTTAAAGCAGTATTTGCTACCAAAAAACCAGAGTTTGCATATGAACTGGCTGCTAATGCATTAGTTGTGGCTGTGTTTGCTTGAGTATATGCAGAGTTAGCATAAGAACCAGCAGTTACTGCCTTATCATCAGCAACAGAAGCATTTGTTGTTGCTGTATTGGCCTGCAAGAATGCTGAGTTAGCATATGAACCAGAAGTGACTGCCTTAGAATCTGCTATTGCAGCATTACTACTTGCAGTATTGGCTTGTAAGAATGCTGCGTTGGCATATGAACCGGCAGTTACTGCCTTACCATCAGCAACAGATGCGTTTGTTGTTGCTGTATTGGCTTGTAAGAATGCTGAGTTGGCATATGAACCGGCAGTTACTGCCTTACCATCAGCAACAGAAGCATTTGTAGTCGCTGTATTTGCCTGATTATATGCAGCATTAGCCTGTGTAAACGCAAATTGTGCTGCTGCACCGCCCGCTAAAGTATTTGCATATGCAAATGCTGCGTTTGCTTGAACAAAAGCACTATTTGCATAAAGACCTGATGAATTTGCGTTTGTATATGCTGCATTTGCATTATTGAATGCTAACTGAGCTTTTGTGTCTGCATCGGTAGCAGTGGTATAACTTGTGTTTGCCTGTGCAAAGGCAGCATTTGCTTGTATGAAAGATGCATTTGCTTGAAGAAAAGCATTTGTTGCAATAATTGCACCTGCACCACCAACATTTGCCTGTGCAAAGGCAGCATTTGCATATGTGCTTGCTGCTAAAGCATTATTGGTAGCAGTGTTTGCCTGTGTGAACGCCGCATTTGCGTGTAGGTATGCTGCCGTTGCTGTCGCTCTCGCCAATCCATCAGTTGCGGTGCCACCAGACAATGCGTTTGCAAATTCAAATACCGCATTAGCTTGTATGAAGGCTGCATTGGATGTTGCCCAAGCAATACCTAGGTTTGAACTCGTTGCATATGTTGTTGAAATTGTGTTTGCAAATCCATAGGCCGCATTTGCTTGTGTAAATGCAGATGATATGTCTGTGTTTTGTTTTGCATCTACACCTTGCAACAATGTAATATTTGTTGTATTTGTATTTGCCTGTGCAAAGGCACCATTGGCATATATGGAAGCACTGTTTGCAACAGAGAAAGCGGAGTTGGCATAGTTGCCAGCAGTAACTGCTTTTTCATCAGCAACCGATGCATTAGTTGTGGCAGTGTTCGCTTGTGTGTATGCTGAGTTAGCGTAAGAACCTGCACTCGCAGCATTGTTTGTTGCTGTGTTTGCTTGAGTATATGCTGAGTTCGCATAAGAACCTGCTGTGGCAATAGAACCATTTTGAGATAAATCTACACCCTGTAATGCAAGTATATCAGAAGCATTAGTATTTGCTTGAATGAATGATGCATTTGCATGAATAAATGATGCATTGGCCTGAATGAAGGCACCGTTGGCGTATAAAGAACCACCACCAGAATTGGTTATTGCAGTATTGGCCTGTGCATAAGCAGAGTTGGCATAAGAACCAGCAGTTACTGCCTTACTATCTGCGGTATTTGCGGCACTAAATGCACCGTTAGCATATGTACTTGCTGCCAATGCGTTAGTTGTTGCAGTATTGGCTTGTGTGTATGCTGAATTTGCATATGAACCAGCAGTAACAGCTTTGTCGTCAGCGACACTTGCATTTGTCGTAGCGGTGTTTGCCTGTGTGTATGCAGAGTTAGCATAAGAACCAGCAGTAACAGCCTTACCGTCAGCGACAGATGCGTTTGTTGTTGCAGTGTTGGCCTGTAAGAAAGCACCATTAGCATACAGACTGGCAGAACCAGCGTTAGATGTGGCGGTATTAGCCTGTGTGTATGCGGAATTGGCATAAGAGCCTGATGTTACTGCCTTATCATCAGCAACTGATGCATTGGTTGTAGCAGTGTTAGCCTGACTATATGCAGCATTTGCTTGTACAAAGGCACCGTTTGCATACAGTGATGCAGAATTGGCTTGTGCATATGCAGAATTGGCTTTAACAAACGAAGCATTCGCATATAGACCGGCAGACAAAGAGTATTCATATGCAGGGTATGCATAGTTTGAATACGTTGTATTTGCCATTGCATATGCAGAATTGGTCTTATCGAACGCAGAGTTTGCATATGAACCTGCTGATACTGCCTTACTGTCAGCCGTATTTGCAGCAGTAAATGCCGAGTTGGCATATGAACCTGCTGATACTGCCTTACTGTCGGCCGTAGATGCATTAGTTGTTGCTATGTTTGCCTGTGCATAAGCAGAGTTCGCATATGTACCGGTTACATTCTGACTTGCGTATGCTGAATTGGCTTGTGTGAAAGCACCATTAGCATATAGACTTGCTGATGTTGAATCAGATGTTGATGAGTTTGCTTTTAAGAATGCTGCATTGGCATACAGACTTGCTGATGCTGCATCTTCGGTTGCCGTGTTTGCTTTTAGGAAAGATGCATTTGAATATGCATAAGGTGCCGCAGCTGTGTTCTGTGAAGTTCCATCAACAAATACAATTTTCTTATTTGTTTTTAATTCAACCGGATTAATTAATAGAGCTGGGTTTGTTTTGCCTTGGTTGAAACCACCAACATAAACTTCAACAGCATTGTACACACCAGTGGAATCTGTTGCTAATACTAAGTTGCCTGATGTTTCAGCACCATTTGGTGCCGACATAAAAACATAACCTTCATTTCTTCCTGTGACATTAAATGTCGCATCAGTGAAGTTATTAGATGTAATACCAACATCAATCCAACCAGAAGCATCTGTACCATTATTTGGATAAGCAACTAAATCTGCCGATGAACTTGTGCCATTAGCAGTGTTGTAGATGTAAGATTGAATGTAACCGTTTGAATTTCCAAGAGCACCAATAATTGGATTGGTTGCACCACCCAAGGCACTGCCTGTGTTTGAACCAACAAATGCAACGGTACCAATGTTGGCGAATCCAACAGTCTCTATACCACCAGATTTAATTATGTCGTAGTGTGTACTAGAATCTAATGTGATGGTTGTTGTTGGTTCTGAGATTACGTTTGAAACAAACTTCCAACGACCATCAGTATGGTCACGGAAAACGGAAGTGTGTTGATAATTACCTTGTACAAAGGCGCCAACCAAACCAATATCAACTGTGTTGCCACTATTACCATTTGCAAGATACAGTATAGGATCCTGCAATGTCAAATTATTTGATGATATTGATGTTGAGTTACCACCAAAAGTGATATTACCAGATACATTCAGGTCTTGTGAAATGGTAACTGAACCAGTAATTGTGCCACCGGTCTGAACAAATGTTTTACCTATATTTGCAGCAGTAAATGCTGCGTTCGCCTGTATAAATGCACCAGTAGAACGAATTGTCGAATTGTTTGCTACATCAAAGGCTGAGTTTGCTTGTGTGAAGGCACCGTTAGCATATGTGCCCGCAACAGCTGCATCATCGGTAGCACTATTTGCTTTAGTGAACGCAGCATTTGCCTTAATAAATGCACCGTTAGCATATGTTCCAGCATCTGTTGCCATCTGTCTGGCAACACCGTCTGTTGCGGTACCACCCGCTAAAGTATTGGCAAACGCAAACACCGCATTTGCATGAATAAATGCTGCATTTGATTGTGTGAAAGAACCATTAGCATATAGAGATGCTGAGTTTGCAGCAGAATATGATGCATTAGCATATGTACCGGTTACATTCTGACTTTCGTATGCAGAGTTTGCCTTGATGAAAGCGGAGTTTGCTTGTACTGAAATAGCTGTTACTGTTGCACCACTTGGCACCGCATTTGCTGCATCGAAAGCCTGTTGTGCATGTGTTGTTGCATATGCAATATTGGTGTTCTGTGTTAAGTTTACACCTTGTATTACACCTATTGCAGTTTCATTTGATTGACTTAATGATTGAGCTGTATTTGCTTGATTGTAACCAGCATTTGCCTGAGTAAAGGCACCATTAGCATATAGTGATGCACTGTTTGCTTGTTGATAGGCATTATTTGCATATGTACCCGTTACGTTCTGACTTGCATATGCAGTGTTTGCGTGTAAGAAAGATGCGTTTGAGTAGGCAAAAGGTGCAGCAGCAGTTACTTGTATCGTACTGTCACCAGTAAATCTAACTTCTGGAAATTCACCTGATGTTGCGGCACGTGTGGCAATTAAGTTGACTGAGTTATTTCCGTCACGGAAAAATAACTTGCCGTCCATTATGTTGATTGCTAATTCACCGGGAATGAGCGTACTCACCAATGGTTGATTGCCACTGGTATTTGAATAGTATAACTGAATCGGGGTTGAATTGGCTTGTGCCATTGTTACCTTACTCTTTTAATTATTATCTTATATTTAGAACATGCCACCAGAAATCAAATTGGCCTGGAGCATACCCCCTAAAATTATATTACCTGTTGCACCTATACCACCATCAACAACAATTGTACCTGATGTGGTGTTGGTTGAAGCAATCTGTGAGTTTGCCACGATTGCACCAAAGTTACCTTGACTTGAACCTGCTGTACCTGATACGGAGAATGTTGCACCAGTATCACTTGTTAATGAAATTGCACCACTATCGGCGGAAATTGCTGCACCACCCAAATCAATAGTATTGCCGGCAATAAACAATTTTCTCCATCGTCTTGTTGGAGAACCCAAGTCATATGCTACGTTAGCTGCAGGTAAGAAATGTGTTGCGTATGTGTTTGCTTGTAGTGTAGTTTGACCTTGTATAGTCAATCCACCCGTAATTGTACCACCAGATAATGGCAATGCATTGTTAGCAACTCCAAAGACCGCATTGGCCTGTACAAATGCACCATTGGCATACAATGCACCGGAGTTTGCTGTTGCATAACCTGATTGTGCAAAAGTATTCAGATTACTAATTGTGGTATTCTGAAATGTATTGATGTTTGTTATTTCAATTACACTTGAACTCGCACTGTTTGCAGTATTGAATGCTGCTTGTGCGTGTGTTTGTGCAGCATTTGCTCTCAGGAATGCACCATTGGCATACAGACCAGCAGAATTTGCCGCTGCGTATGCTGAGTTGGCATATGTGCCTGTTACATTTTGACTTGTGTACGCAGCATTTGCCTGTATAAATGCACCGTTGGCATACAAACTGGCAGAAATAGAATTGTTTGATGTAGTATTTGCAAAACTATATGCAGCATTTGCTTGTACAAACGCACCGTTGGCATATAAACTAGCAGAAGCAGCATTTGAAGATACAGTATTTGAACTTGCGAATGCTGCGTTAGCTCTTGTAAAGGCACCGTTAGCATATAGACCTGCGGATGTTGCCGTATTTGCGGTATTAAAGGCTGCATTCGCCTGTACAAAGGCTCCGTTGGCATAAAGTTGACCAGAATCTGCCTTGGAAAATGCAGCATTTGCAGTATCTCTTGCATACTGGTCTGTTGTTGATGGTGATGCACCAGTATTTGCTTTATCAAAAGCAGCGTTTGCGTGTGCATATGCTCTATTGGCACTTATTTGAGCTGCTGCACCAGTATCATATGCAACACCAGTTAAAATTTCAACGTTGTTTGCAGCAGCAAATGCACTGTTAGCTCTAATAAAAGCCGAGTTAGCATAAGAACTTGCGGCAGTTACATTGTTAGAAGTTGTATTACTTAATGCATATGCGGCATTAGCCTGCAAGAATGCTGACGAAGCAAGTGTACCACCAGATGATGCAGCATTCGCAGCTGCATATGCTGAGTTGGCATAAGAACTTGCGGCCGCAGCATTTAATAATGCGGTGTTTGCTTGTGTGAAACCTGCAACAGAGTTCCAGTATGCGGTATTTGCGTACTGTAAAGCACCAGAGGCATCAGAAATGCCTGTATTTGCTGCTGTAAATGCCGCAGCAAGATGTGATTGTACATTAATACCACCAACAAATACCGTATTTGCAACAACATTTCCCTTAAAGAAGGATGCATATACGTTTGCATATGCAAATGATGGGTGTGCAATATTAATCAGGTTATTGGATGATAATCTTGCAGTGTAACCTTGGAAGAATATGAATTCTTTTGTTGTTGCATCACGGAAAAAACCTGTCGTTGCATTTGATGTGCCATTATTGTATTGACCAATAACACCAATATCAATAATATCTGACGGGTTATTATTTGCAAGATAGATTAATGAATCATTTACAAATAATTCTGTTGTTGAAATTGAGAATACATTTCCCAGAACCGTTAGTGATCCAGTTACATTCAAATTGTTTGTAACGTTTAGTGAACCTGTTATTGTTCCACCAGTATTCGCAATAGCACCATTGGCCTTATTGTATACTTCACCAACTAAATTGTTTACCGCAGAAAGTGCATTGTTTTGATATGCATTAATATTAGATAATTCTATTATGCCTGCGCCTGCACTGTTGGCAACCGCAAATGCCGCATTGGCCTGAACGAAAGCTGATTGTGCAACAGATGCGGAGTTGGCTGCGTTGAAAGCAGCCTGTGCTAGTGTTGTTGCTGTATTTGCCTGATTGTAACCAGCATTTGCATGTCTGAATGATGAGTTGGCCTGTAAGAAAGCTGCATTAACTGTTGCGCTTGTGCCTGCCGCATTAGCGGTATCATATGCAAGTTGTGCAAGGTTTGCAGCCGAGTTGGCTCTATTGTATGCACCTAATGTTAGACTAACAAAGTTATTACCACCAATTGCACGAACACTCTGTGCAGTATTACCGATGTATAAAGTATCATCTACAAAAGAATATGCTAACTGACCGTCAAACAGGAATGCCGGTTTAGTATTTGCATAAGACCTTAATATCTGTATGGTACTGGTATTTGCCATTAAAAGAATCCGTTATCAATTGTAAGAATTTCGGCAGTAGCAGGACCGACCACAAAACTATTTGTATTTGCACGATAAATTATTGGGAACCCATCTTGTGCGTTCGTCAAACTTAAATCAGAAGCACTCTTTAGTGTTCTGGTACCATAACTCAATGATGTTACGGACGGCTTGTTTTGTCCTATCGTAACACGTACTGTTGATGGTGGTGTTGTTGCCATTTTAGAACCTTGTTACTCTAGGTGAAACATCCATGGTGCCTTCCAATACACGAATGA
>JACCDO011137613.1_pt1 | contig 11155 bp, 17 predicted proteins | sample 7446101 | NCBI WGS metagenome assembly JACCDO01 (sample SAMN15323440, study PRJNA562643) | freshwater metagenome | isolation source: river surface water | place: USA:Blue River Watershed | collected 2017-08-16
AATCCAAAGATGCCCAATGATGTGATGAACATTAATACAATTATAGCACAAACAAAATAATATTTCAATAGTTTGGGTGCAACATCCCAATTCTTATATACCCACGATGCAACAACTAATTTAGCCGCCTCAAGTGTGCCACCCATAACTGCAATTGGAATAGGTGCCGCCGAAAAGATCGCTATAAGACCTATAACGGAATAGTAAGCGGCTATGCCCGATACGCTTAACGCGCACAGTAAAGTAAGGATCGCAAATAACATAGTTAGCCTCTGGTGAGTTTAAGCACCTTGTCAATTTGTTCCTGAATTTTGTCTTTACGATTAGGCCAGTAAATGTATTCCTTTTCAGGATTCTTCATCAAATTGACTAACAATGGCACAACCAATTGTTCCAATTGAGTAAGATTAGATTTAACTTCGGCTTGCAACTTTGCACGTTCGGCATCTAGTCCTAACTTACCATTGTTATACAAATCTAAAATAGTGTCTATCTTAGATTCTAGTCGTGCAATGCCTTCAGCAGATGCGCCGACTTGTGTGCGAATTACTTCTGTTTCTAAAGTATTGGGATCGTATGAAGGAGTTAATTCTCCTTCATCGACCGCGGTGAATCCAAAATCTTCTTGTGATCTTGGAATTAAATATTCTTGTGGTATTGAACTCATGTGAAAAATCCTCTTAGTGATGAAACGGGTTCGGCACTCCATCCAAAAGTGTTCACAATAATCTTGAGCGGTTCTAAGTATGCCTTTTCAAACTGCGTTTCGTAATCGATATATTTCTCCAAAGCAAACTCTTTTGGTAAAACATTGAGAACAGATAACACGTTCTCTTGTGTAGGGTTTGGTAGTTTCATATAACAAAACTTAATCTTGTCTCCGTCTTTGATTACCTCATATCTGCGAGACAACTTTTTCGTTTCGATAAGTTTATTATATATCAACGCGCCGCGAACATGGATTGGTGTACCTTTCTGATAAAGATCAGTCTTACTTTGATATTTAGTCAGTTCAGAAACACCGCGCGGGAATGCTACGTCTTCAAATGGCAAAGTAAAAAACTCTTCTTTAAATTTGCGATTGAATTCATGAAACTCTGCTTCGGTGCCTTTCATGACTACCTTGAGGGCTTCTTTAATTTTTGTTCTGCATGATCCTGGTGTAGAAGACTTGACTGCTTCAATGCCAGACATTTTCAATTTTGGTTCATTATAACGAACGCCTTCTGAGTCCCACACGTTCAGAATGTAACGCTTCTTGGCAGTCCAGATGCCTTTATTCGCAATCACTTCACGCTTCATGAACATTTTTTGATCATAAGCATTCATGTAGTCTGCTAGTTCTTGATACGCTTTATCAATAAACGGCTCAATCTTTTCTTGGCAGGCTTTGTCGATAAAGTCAACAATCTTTTCTTCTTCAATATTTTTCGATCCGTAGACCATATCCACCAGCGGACCAAGATGGAGGTATACAGAATCCGTATCTGACGCAATGACATAATCAATTCCTTCGGTCTTCAATAGTTTGTTCATGTACATATTGAGTTTGTCGCCAATCCAACGAATTGAAAGTTGACCGGAAAAGGTAATTGCTTCTGCTTGGCGCAGATCAAAGAATCTAAAATATTCGTTACCTAGCGCACCATACGCTGAGTTTAATTGCACCTTCTTTGCAAGTTGCAAATTTTTGTAACGCGATATTTCGTTTTCTAGTTGTCGCTTTCTTTTCAGTAATTCTGTTTTATCAGACATAATGGAAATAGGTACTCATAATATACTTCGGTTTTTCAGTAGGCATAATGCCTTCGTGTGGAAACATCCACATAGGAGGAAACACTAATAGGTTACCTTGTTTTGCTTCAATTGTCAAGGGTTCAACACCAGAAGGTCCATAAAATCTTGTGCCTGCTTCACTATCATTGAGGTAGAAAAGAAAGGCAAGATACCTTGTGCATGATTCTAAACTTGATGCATCTACATGCAAAGGAAATCTATGCACATGAGGCGTATAACGCTTGATACGAAAACCTTCAATGCGTCTTTTGTACGGCATCATACCGCATGGGTCATAGAGACTGCGGTAATGATCAGCCACACGTTTTGTGGTGGCGATCAACGATTCTACTTCCTCAGGCCAATCAATTTCAATTTGTTCAAACATACCATGAGAAGAATCTTTGTTGTCTTGCTCATCGAATCGTTTCATCAAGTATTCACAAAAATCTTTTGGTAGAATGTCTGTGTAAGTTTGTATCATGATAATTCCTTTAACTGTGCGTTGACTTTCTCAAGTTCTTTCTGCGCTTCAATCATCTTCTTTTTATATAGAACACGATCATCGTACATGCGTTGCATCATCTCAGGTAGAAAGCCTTGTACATCTTTTCTAAAGTAATGACCATTGGCAGCCATAACATATTCACTATCATTACTATATTTGCTGTTCAGCAAATCTTCAATGCTTACGCTGGCGTGCTTACCATTAATAATAGTCTCAGGCGAAACATTGTACTGCATAATCAAATGTGGATAAAGACTGTTCAAGTCAAACGATACTACCCAATCATATTTGCCTGGTGCAGGCTCTTTAACGTAGGCACCCTCATACTTCTCACTCTTTGATGAGACTTTCTTTTGCGGCACAACGACACCTTTCTTCCACAATGCATTGTGTGTAAGAGTGTCCCACATGCGTACTTGCGTGAATACGTCAGTCATGTTGACCTTTGCATCGTATGCCAGCGCCAGCACCATGTCGATGAATTTCATCTTCTCGTCAAGTCTATCGACAAGTTCCACATCTTTGATGTTGTACTCAATAAATTTTTGATAGTTGTTTTTATACAGTTGGTGTAAGGTTTCATACTCAGAATAATCTAATTTCTTTTCGCCAAGTTCGATGTATGCAATATGGTCAAGACGAAAAGACTCTTGTTGCGAATAAGTAAATTTTTTGTAAAGTTCTAGATAATCTAGAATTGCAATACCCACAAGATCAAACGCAGTTTGTTGTCTGTTGTGGATTGTTGTTGTTCGTTCGCCAATCGATTTGTACGGAGACAAACGCTTTGCTGTCTTCTCGCCCATCAAACGATTGATGCGATTGTAGATATATGGAATATCAAAGAATTGAATATTCCAGCCAGTTACTACATCTGGCGACTTTAATTCCCACAAATTAAGAAATTGTTCGATCAGTTGATTCTCATCTTTGCATTTGAGATATGATACATTATCTTGATGTGTTTTATAGTCACCACAGCCAAAGACAAAAAACGTACCATCAATCTCCATCGTGATTGCGGTGATTGGTTCACTCGCCTTGTCTGGTTCAGGAAACCCGTTCTCAGAACCAACCTCAATGTCAATGTTTGCGATACGAATTAAATCTTTGTCGTAGTGTACTTCATCTGGATACTGCTCATTGATATACACATATGGATAATTTGTAGAGCCGTAGATTGGAAAGTTTTCTACTTCTTCGTACTTCTTAATAAAGTCATTTGCATCACGCATCGTTCCCATTTCAACGGGCGCCACATGATAGCCTTCCAATGTACGAAACTCAGTTTCCGTCTTTGACGGAACAAACAATGTTGGATTATATTCTACTTTCTTAGCGTAACGCTTGCCATTCTCGTAGCCGCGTTCTAGAATATAATTACCATATCGTGTAAAGTGTGTATAAAATTTCATCGTGCAAAAGTTGGAGTTTGTTGAGCAATTACGATCCCTGATCCAAATATCTCATTATACTTGTTTAGAATCTTAATGTCAACACCCGTATCATACAGAATGTGATCTTCTTTAATTTTAATTTCTTTTGTGTCTGAAAAGAGTAGAAGTGGTTGCATGTTCAATGTTGCACCGCCCGCTGGTGTTGGCATAAGTCCAATAAGACATGGATTTTTAATAGCACGTTTTGCCATGCCTGGACTAGTGCCATCTTCTTCACCAACAATTTCTTCACCGCTAATCAAACGAAATAGTCTAACATTACCCATTATATTCTCCAAAATAAAAATGGGGGCATCATGCCCCCAAAGTTAATGAATCTTAGGTTGATTGTATCGCTCTGGATAATTCAATCGTTCCCATTCTTCATCAGTTACAGGCCACCAGTTCATCATAGGTACCCCCTAGATTTTAAACTTTTCTGTCTTCTTTCAAAGTCAGCGGCATCTGAAGATTGTGAAAGATAATAGTTTCTGTACCATTCATCATGGCCTTGTAACTTATATCTTTTGCCTTCAGCAATACCTTCTAGTATACCTGTAAATACGTTCTTAACTTTTTTCCACATGATCGCACCTCACAGGTCACGTTCTTGTGGGTCTTCAGTTAAGAGTTGACGCTTGGAAGTTTTCTTTCCCTCAGAGTCCTTAACTTCAATTTTCTTTGGCTTTCTATGTTCTGGAATGATACGCTCAAGAGCGATTTTCAACATGCCGTTTACAAGTGCGGCATCTTGAATTTCGATGTGATCATCAAGAGCAAATGTGCGAGTGAAGGCACGATTTGCAATTCCTTTGAACAAGAAATTGTCACCATCGTCTTTCGCATTTCCAGAAATAACAAGTTTATTGTCATCTAATGTAATGTCAATTTCTTGTTTTCCGAAACCAGCAACAGCAAGTTCAATAACGTATGTGTTATCGCTAGTCTTACGAATGTTGTATGGTGGATAGTTAGGGATGCTCTTAGTCAAGTCATCATGCATTTTTGCAAGACGATTGTAAGTGTCATCGAACCCTACAAAGAATTTATCGAAGTCCTTGAAGCCAGGACCAAATACTGATAAGTGTGTCATGATAACCTCCTTACTTAGTAAATACTTTAGAAACTGCGGCTTGCGTTGCAGAACCAGTTACTTCCCAAAAAGTTTTAGCAATTTGTTTAGTAAACTCAGTTTGAGCATCTACAAAGTGTTGAAGAGGTTTGCGGACAGATTCGTCCTGAACGTATTGGTTCAACCAAGCGGTCTTACCAGATTGAATGGCGTCAATAGCCATGTTTGCGTACATTAGCATAGTTTGCTCCTTGTTAAGCGAGTAAAGTTAAAATGCCACCCCGAAGGCATGGCGGTAAAATGTGCGTTTTGATACTACAGCAGGTCGCACCCCCTGCCCTCCCATCCCGAGAGTATTATTATTTATATGATTATGCTTGCCCAATCATACGGCGCGACACAAAATATGTGGTGCGACCTTCAGTATTTACGTTCTTACGAACCTTGAATCCCATCTGACGAAGGTCAGAGATTCGTGCGCGAAGGTTCTTAATGCCGAACAATGCGCGGGCCTGTGGGGCGCTCAAACCACGATTCGTACCACGAAGGTAAGAAACAAGATACTCAACCTGAGTTTTAGTGGTATTTACAAAAGACATAGTATTACTCCATTCAAAGTTAATGATTAAAACGGTGATGTAACCCCATCACCAAAGGTGATTATAGCATATTGCTATGCTATTGTCAAGATTTTAGCGTTGCTTTTAGTTGCCACGCAAATTTGTTTAGGGTGTCAATTCTACCGGCAATAAAATCGCTCAGCCCATATTTTTTGTTGTTCTCGCACAGTTCGTACACAGCAGTCAAATGTTCGATCACAGTATATGTATCATTCAACAGACGCAAAATCATGACACTTGCTGGTACAATTGTATTGTCTTCCTCAACCAAAGACAGTTCAGAGAATCTGGTATAACTACCAGGTGCGTATGCATCAAGTGCGCGAATCTCTTCGGCAAACTGATCGATGCTACCAACCACATCTGCATAAATCATACCAAGCAATTGATGATATTGTGGAAAGTCTGGACCTTCCACATTCCAGTGGTAGTAATGCGCTTTGAGTTGATAGGTGTAAGCGGTTGCAAGTGCAACCTTCATCTCGCTAACAAGTTCTTCCATTATGCTCTCTTCTTAGTTCCGATGCTATACTTCGTAATAAGTTCCCAATCATCTCGTTCGTTATAAGATAGAATCTTAATCTGAGACAATGGTGCGACAGGTGCTTCTACTGCATTTCTGTTTACAACTTTTACCAAACCCCATTCTTCAAGTAGTTTGGCAATCGTATTTCGTCTACCCATATCATTGTCATCAAAGTCTGTTCCTTTGCCATCTAGTGCAAATAATTCTTTAAAATGTACAATGTAATACTTGCCTTTCTTATGTAGAATGTGGCAAGACTGGTATAGTTTTTTATCTTTTCTGGACGCAACGCCAATACGGGTCAATGTTTCTCTCACTTTTAGAAAGTCATCTTCTTCCTTTAGCGTCACCTCTAACAAATTTTCAACGCTCATTCTTCTTCTCCTTAGTGGTGGGTCCACCTTTTTCTAATTTCAACTTTATAGTTTTTATTTGTTCATCGGTGAGAAGTTTAATGATATCCTTAGATTTTGATTTACTATAGCCAAAATATTCCGAAATGATATCCACTTCCTCAATCTTTTCTTTTTTCAACCACTTGCTCCAACGCTTGCGTGGTCTCACACTATTTAGTAAATAGGAGAATTGAGGTTTTTTATCAAGTAGACAAAGGCGATTCATCTCGTTTGCGTAGAGAATTGTATCGGCAAAAAAAGACAACCCACGATTTACGATATAAGGATCGTAGACTTTTTCTGCTAATTCATCGTTATCAGAGCCGACCATGAGGTTCTCTTTGCTCTGATTAATTGCATTGATATAGTCAAATGGGTTCATTTCGCTTCACATGATGCCATTACTTCGGTAAGAAAAGCAACCATGTTAATCTCTTGATCTGCAACGAATGCAGACTTGTACTGATATTCGCCTAGCAGTACAACCAGTTGAGGAACAGATTGCGGCGTAAAGTACTCAACAGCATTATCAAAAAAGTTGCGATATAGAACCGCGGGTTCATTATCAAGATTATCAACAACCCACTTACGGGCAGTTGTAAAGTCTTTGTCTTTGATTGCTTGCATGAGTTTCTTCATTGAAACATCAGAGATATTTGCAAGCAAGCCCGTATCAATTTTACCCGTAGCAGAATAACGCTGAAGTTCATTGAGAACCCTGCGCCAATCGGGAAAGTGTTTGAGAATTAGTTCTGCTACAACCTTTTGATCGTATTCAATCTTCTCTGTTTTGAGAATCATCTCCACTCGCTTCATAAACTGAGCCGCGAGTTTTGGCTTATCAGATGCCGCTATTTTAAACTGTACAACGGAACATCTGGAATGTAAGGGAGCAATGATACGGTTAAGAAAGTTACAAGTAAGTATAAAGCCACAATTAGCAGAATACTCTTCCATGAAGTTACGCAAGGCAGGTTGCGTAGACTGTGGGTTAAGGTAGTCAGCCTCGTCAAGAATGACATATTTTCTACCACCTTTAAAAGATATAGTTGATGCAAAGTTTTTAATTTCATTTCGTAGCGTGTCAATGTTACCATTCATAGAACCATTGATTACAATGTAAGAACAGTCAAGTTCTTCAAGCATTGCTTTTGCAACAGTAGTCTTACCTACGCCAGGACCACCAGCGAGAATAAGATTTGGCACTTCTTTTTGATTGACAAACTCAGCGAAAGTTTGCTTCAGGTCATTTGGCAGAATTGTATCTGCGATTTTCTTAGGTCGATACTTCTCGACCCACAAAAAGTTTTCCATCATATAGCACCTCATTCATAACATAAAAATATATTCTAACATAAAACATGTTAGATAGCAATCAGGTTGTTAGAACCCGCTTCCAATCGTCATTCACTCTGACATAGAGTTGACCATCAGGACCAACCATCATACCCACCTTAACAGAGTTTTCGGTTCCAGGAACAAGTTTTGGTCCGCCATGCACACCAGTAAACACGAATGGTGATGGGTTAGGTTCAGGTGGTGCAATTTCACCATACGTCTTGTGAAATTCAAGAATGCCTGATGGCGCAAACTCTTTAATTTTCTCCACAACTTGTGGATCAACAGTTGGTGCTGGAAGAGGTTCAGGCGCCTTTACATGAATCTCTTTAGTCTTTTCGATGACTACAGGTGCGGCAAAGCCTGCTACAAAAGCACCAAGCAAACCTGCACCTTTTGCACCGCCTCGAAAAAAATCTCTGCGGCTAGTCATGATTACGCCTCGTACTTAGAACCAACTTCGGTTGCAATCCAATACTCTAGTGGGTCTTTCTTAGACTTGAAGTGTGCAACACCTTTTGAAGAGATTTGCACTTCATAGTCACCAGGAATCATCTTGAAGTTTTCTGTAACAAAGATGAATTGGAATTCTGCATCAGTATCGCCTACGTCAACAGAGAAAACATCAGAGTCTTGATTCTTTACATCAAGTGCGGCGATAGAAATTTTCTTGCGATTACCGCGTACTGCAATGTTAGGCAAGCCAAGAACGCCTGACAATTTGAGAACCTGTGCAAGATTGTCTTTTGTGAGTGTAAATTTCACTTCGGCGTTTTGCACCGAAATGTCATTGTCTGGTGCAGACACAACCATAGTCTCGTCAGAAAGACCATAAGTTGTTTTTGATGTGCCAGATGCAATCTTCACGTTACCTGTTCCAACAGTCAAGTCAGGATCATTCATTGAAGATAGAACCGCAAGAAAACGATTCAAATCGTAGATCGCAAAGTTCTTATCAAAAGATTCTGTAACGGTTGCCTTAGCCAATACGTTTTGCTGTTTGCTTACAGTACGCAAGGTGTTGCCAGACTTGAAGACTAGCCCTTGGTTGATTGTCGCAAAGTTGCGGAGAACATTGACCGTGTTTTCAGATAGTTTCATCATTTATTTCCTCTCATTCATATCATGATTATGTAAAGCAATTATAGCATAGTGAATAATTTTTAGCAAGTCTTTGCGATTGTATCCGTCTTTCTTTCCGTAGCGTTGTGCATACTTCAGAATGTTACCAATACAAAAACCATCACCATGCCCGCCATCAAGAATAAATTCAGTTGCCTGAAATTTATTTTGTGAGTAGTGTTGTCCATAGGTGGAATCTACATAACTTTTCACTTCGGCGAGTATTCGATCTTCGCTGTATTTGTATGAAGGAGAGTATTGTTCTCCTTCTACAGGTGCTACCGAAAGTTCAGTCTCAATTTCCACCATAGGTAGAAGTTCATCATCAAATTTAGGCATCATTCATCCTTTATTTTTTGGGTGCGTTTTCACTTGCAGTAGGTGATGCACCAACTGCGGCCAGCGCGGCTAGAGAACCGCCAAAGATATAAGTACCTGCGTGTTTCAGTTTAATCCAAGGAAGCATCCAAACTTTCAGACCAATTGCTCTTGAATGCTGGCAGAACATATAGTCTTCAGAAAGATAACGCTTCGATTCTGGATCGATAACGCAATCAAAGTAAGCCATAATCTCGCGGCTACCATCAAATGATTTAGTACGCACATGATCAGGCTTGTATGATCTTTCTGGATATGCTTTATCCCATGCTTCGAATGCAGAACGCTTGATAAGCATGAAGCCTGTGCCGCCTTCTTTCACTTCGACTGGCTCATCAATTTTGAATTGTGTGATACCATCAGCAGGATTGAAAACATAATCGCCAACAAATTCTTCAAGCAACAAAGGATTTTTATCAGCAAAGCCACGATCAACCGCTTGCTTGATCTTCTCCCAAGAAATTGCTTTCTTTGGATATGGACCACAGATAATATCCATATCATTATTGTTGATAGCAAAGTGTGAAAGCACCAAAACATCCTGTGCTTCAAAGTGAATATCGCTATCAATGAATAGCAGATAATCATAACCACTTCGCAAGAATTCATCTGCTAGGTAGTTTCGGGCGCGGGTGATAAGTGATTCGTTAAACATGAAATACAGTTTAACGTCAATGGCATGTTTAGTTGCGAGAATCATCAAGTCTGCAAGTGCTTTGGTATAAGCACCATGACAAACTCCACCATACATTGGTGTGGCAAGGAAGATTTTCTTACCGCGCAGTTGTTCAATATTCATTTCAAGTTGCATAATTTCTCCATAAAAAAGAGTGGTAGTACATGTATTTATATATGCGAAAAGAGGCCACAAATGTAGCCTCTTTGTTTATTTGTTCCGCTCTAATTAAAACGGAATTTCTTCTTTCACTTCAGGCTGAGCAGGCTCAGTCGGTTGTGCAGTCGGATCGATACCAGCATCAATCTTGGTATACAAGTCAAGGAATGAAGACTTGGTTTCACCATCGAAACGGTTGATACAGTATTGAATTGCATCCATCTTATCATTGAAGATAGTGTAGGCTTCAGCAATGTGGACAAGACGGCGAGTGGAAATCAGTTCATCAATCGCACCTTCTTGGAAGGTCTTACGAATAATGTCAGCCCACTTCACAAGATTGGTTGCAAAGTCTTTATCATTGATACCGAGACTATCAAACACTTTGGCGAGAATCTTAGTCTCTACCTTAGTGTCAGGATATTCCTGTTCAACAGTAATCGGGAAACGCTCAAGGAAGGCGTCATCAAGAATCGTAGCGGCCATGTAGCGACCAGTCTCATCACCTTTACCTTTGGTGTTTGCAGTAGCAACCACGTTGAAACCTTGTGCAGGTTCAACATACTCACCAGTCTTTTTGACTAGGACGCCCTTACCTTCAAGGACACCTTGCATACACATAAGTTTGTTAGAGCCACGATCAATTTCATCAAGCACCAAAACTGAACCACGTTTCATTGCTTGAATCACGGGACCATCAAACCATTTGGTCTCACCATCAATCAAACGGAAGCCACCAATCAAATCATCTTCATCAGTCTCAGGTGAAATATTCACACGGAGACATTCAGTTTTCAATTGGGCACAGGCTTGCTCGACCATGAAAGTCTTGCCGTTGCCAGAGAGACCAGAAACGAATACAGGATAAAATTTCTTTGATGCAACAATACGTTTCATGTTGTCAAAGAATCCAAAAGGAACATACAATGAATTCACTTTAGGAATAATTGCGCCTTCTTGCATACGTGCAACGGAAGACATTTTTGCTACTGCTTTTGCAACAGGAGCCTTGATAGGTTCAGTAATTGGCATAGAAGGAACTGGATTTGATTGCACTAGTGCAAGACCAGCCATGTCAACATTAAATTCTTGGAGGGGCAATTGATACTTGCCACGTCCAACTCGGTACTGGTCGGCTTCAAGCCAGAA
>JACCDO011151371.1_pt1 | contig 11155 bp, 12 predicted proteins | sample 7446101 | NCBI WGS metagenome assembly JACCDO01 (sample SAMN15323440, study PRJNA562643) | freshwater metagenome | isolation source: river surface water | place: USA:Blue River Watershed | collected 2017-08-16
AACAAGCCTGCTATTCAAAAGGTCAAATGAGAGAAACTTCTCCCCGCCGACTAGAGGTGAAAGCTCTTTCTTTAGAGCCCCCACCTCCTCGGCACAGTCCATCCCCTTGATTCTCAATATGACATTGTTATCTGATCCCGTGAGCAAATTTCATTACCACCTATTGCGATGCACGAGCTTGAAACACAAATCTGCGCTCACCACTTTGGCGAGGCATCTCCTTCAGCGTGTAAGTATTGGTTGCCTCGTCGTAAGTGATTGCGGCAAAGAGTCTGGGGACGAGCGCATCATTGAGTTGCAGTGTGACCCAGTAAACCGCCCTTGCCTGCGAAGACGAACTCAGCTCGATCTTGGAGACACCAATCGTCCGGGCACCAAGCTTAATGGCCGCTTCAACTTCGTAGGTAGCCGAAAAACTCTCAGGCTTCTCATCTCTAATAACGCGAATGATGCGCTCGATAGTAAGCGAGCCTTGCTCTTGAACAAAAAGACTTCCGGCTACGCCCTCCCACCTCGCAGGTAAGTCGTTCAACGAATTTACCGGAGGCCGATCGGCCCAAGCAGAAATCGACGCCAATAGCAGCCCCACAATGATTGCAAATTTTTTCATGAAATCCCCCTTTCAAAGCAATGATTACTTTTTATCTTCCGCTTTTTCGTGAGCATGATCGCCGTGCTCATCTTCATGACCGTCATGCTTCTTGTCGTCGCAAGCACAGTCCTTTTCGGCCATACCGCACTTCTTGCACTTGTGGGCGTGAGCATGCTTCTTTCCGCCAGCTTTCTTTTCCGCCTTCGCAGGCGTCTGAGTAGCGGTTTCAGTACTTACTTCGGCCAAGGCAACGCCCCCACTCAGCGCAAAAACGGTCGTCGCGCAAATAGCCAACCCGATCGTCTGTTTTTTCATCTTCATTCCCTTTCTTAGTTTTGGCTTCTTGGATATTTAAAGGCCCAAGAAAGTTGATTGTAAAAGCGATGTCAGTTAACGTGATACCTGCTTCACTAAAAACGCAGTTTCAGACACGACTTCATTTCCAGATCCCCAACCAATGGACGCCTCGGCCTGCCCCGAATAGCTCACGACGGTCGTACAAAATTTGCCGTCCTTTCCAACCAGCGTGTTGTAGACGCCCGGACGGTCCGTCTTAGGATCAACCACTACACGTACGGCAAGCCACTCGCTCGATGAACCTGTCACCTTACCGCAGAGTTCAGCCGCGCGCGTCCTCGACCCGGCTGCAATAAACGAGGTGATTTCTACTTTTGGCTCTTCAGCAGCTTGCACCACTTCACTCCAAGCCGCCCCCAAACATAACCCCATCACAAGAACCTTCAGTGACTGTTTCATAAGACGTGTTCCCCCTTTTTGTTGATTTAAAACAAGCTGTAAATCCTCTGCTATCGGAAGCCTAACAAACATCCCAACGTTCGCGCGGCCTAGTTGCTCCCAAGTGCAGCCCGGCACGCTGGCGTCTGGTCAAAACGCTTTTGTTGTTCCGGAACGAGCTTTCCGCGCATTGTGCCAACCATGTCTGGAAAAGCTCTGACTTCTTCGGCACACAAAAAGAAATTATTGCGCGTGCAACGCTCCACCATGTCCTGCCAATCAGGCCGCGTGAGGAAGACCTTCGCGCAAGTCACCTTGAGATCAGCTCTGGCCACCGCGTTGTTGAAGCGGCTAGCGAAGTTAGCGTCATTCTTCAACGCTAAGGCCATCTGATTGATCTCGGCAAAATAGGCTTTGAGTGCTTTGAACTGCTGCTGCCGATAGGGCACGATGTTGCCTTGCTCTTTGGCAGTCGCACGAAGCTTACTCGTGTTTTCTACCCAATTCTGAATGTCCTGCCCCTCATCATCACACCCAGAAATTCCAGAAAGGGTCGTGAGGCAAACAAGTAGACCCAGAACATGGCAGGTCCTTCTTAAGTTTTTCATGATCCATTCCTCCCATTGGCTGGAGTTTTCTTCTTTAAGGATTCGATTACGACGGGTTGCTTGGTGTAGTCTCCGTGAAAAATGAGACGCGCAAGCTTGTCCTCGTTCGTGATGAAACGGTATTTGATGGCAAAGAACGACGTATCGGCGTGAATGTGGTTTCTGGAGCCTTCAATGAGCTCCAACATGTCCACGTCCTGGCCTAAAGAAAGCCGTTCATAAAGCTGCTCGTTGGTGGCAACCGTAAGTTCAACCCTACGCTTAAGATTCGCGTAGCTCTCCAAGTCCAAGTTGTACTGCTTCACCAGAAGCTTCAAATGGCGTTTCAGAGTCTCTTCGATTCCCTTGCGCTGAGTTTTCAGAATCTCTTTCTGAGCACTCACGATGCGCATGGATGCCGGCGCACCAAACCCAATGCCATCTTGAATCGGGATGTTGTCAAAGATTCCACCACCGACTCCGCGGCTCATGTTCGATGTTCCTAGAAATGAGTAGATCACTTCTTTCCGAACTGAGTCCGAGGCCGCAATGAAATGGTCAAACTGCCTAATCTCAGGCGACGTATCGACAGCACGGAAAACGAAGTCTTCGTAATCTAGCGGCTGCATTGCCTCGAAATTCGGCATCGGAATCAAGGCAGGCTTTACAACCAGGCTTGCCTCAAAACCCATCATGTAAGAAAGAAGGCTTTCTTCTTCGTCGATGAGCACTTCAAGCTGACGAAGGTCTTCCTGAAGCGCCAGAAGCCGAATCTCAATGTCGCGCGATGCTCCTTGGGGAGCGCCGCCCAACATTTCTCGACTTTCGACAATCACAAGAAGGTCTTTCAGCTCTTGCTCGCTTTGCTTGATGTGATCGAAAAGCGATTGATCGAGCAGTAAGTGAACGTAGAGAGCCTTAGCCGTCATTAGCTCGTTTGCCCAAAGAGCGCGGTATCCCTCTTTTTCAGCGTTGTAGAGAACCTTCGATGCTTCGAGCCGAAACCAGTTCGCAGGAACCAAAAACGGCGCGATGTCCCCAATGAGTCCCAGAGCGGAGGCATAGTTCCCCATCACGGCGTCTACTGCCACACCGGCAATTCTCCAGAGATTGAGTTTCGGAAGAAGGTTCATTCGGGCAAACTGAATATTCTCACGCGCCTGATAAACCCGAAGAGCGTTAGCGTAGACGTTGTAGTTCTCGCTACTGACCTTTTTGACTACATCATCCATCGTAATCTGCACGGCGCGAGGATTACTCACGCGAGTGGAACGAGGATTAACCTCTGCGAAGCTTGTCGAAATGGTGCTCGTGAGCACCAAGGCGACTCCTGTTATGACAATCCAATTCTTTTTCATGGCTGTTTACCTCGTGGAACTACGCTTCACAGAAAGCGTGTAGATTGAAGCATTGGTTGTCGGATGAACTTCGCCACGAATCTCAGCAAGCTCGGTGATCTTGCCATCACGAATCGCTGTAGCGGTTGCATTGCTTACTTCCGGGTCTTTCGGCGTCGGATTCTCTTCGGTCCTCACCGAACGCTCGGCCTCTGGATCGGCGATCCTGAGCTTGTAGAGGTTCGGGCAATTTGAGGAAGCAATCGCGATCTCGCCCTTGTTGATGTCAGGACGGATGTTCTCTACACGGCAACCGACTGAGCTCAAGCGATTGGCCGGATTCCACTGGAGCACCTGAGCATGGAAGAAAAGGTTATTGAGATCGGAAGTGATCTCTTCGAGCTGGCGACTTCTCACGTAGGTTGCAGGCGGAAGACTCGGAACCAGTGTGATTCGGACCTTGAATTCTCCACGTTCAGTGGCAAGCGCGCCCTCATAGGTGCCCTTGAGCGCCTGGTAGAAGAGGTGGCGAGTCGCCAGATCGGCTTCCATGAGCTGTGCCTTGGCCGAAAGATTGGCGTTCCCGGCGTTGATTTCGGCTTCAGCCTGGGCTCGCCCTTCGGCTCTAGCGCGTTGAATGACAAGCTCAAGGTTATCAACCTGTGCTTGAAGCTCGGCTTGAGCAACAGCCTTACCTTCAGCCCTCGCTATCTCGACTCTCTTTTCGAGATTGTCGAGCTGCGACTGAAGCTCGGCCTGGGCCTGAGCCTTTCCTTCGATTCTGGCTTTCTCTTCCAGGCGTTCATCGCCCTGGTTACAACCCAGAGCAAACATTGAAATGACAAGCACGCTCAAAGACGTGCGTAACAACGAAGACGACAACATAACGGATTCTCCCTTTTTCCCCTTCGGGTAATTCTTGGGCGATCATCCGTTATCGCTCGTTTGTTTTTTTGGTCAGTTCCGTGACGCTCAGGCTTACATCAGAAACACTTAAAAACAGCCTATTTTTTCACAAATCGGGCGAAGTCAAGCCTCGCCCGATCGTGCAATTTTCACTGCTTCTCAACAATCGTTCCTTCACCAAATGACACGCCGGAATCGACCTGGATGGTTGAGTAATGCTCGTCAAGCACCTGACTCACTCGTCCTTCGCCAAGTTTGATCTTCGTGCACGAAGAAGATTCGCCACCTTCCCGGCCTCCCTTATTGCGCGGCGTACACTCGTTTTTAAACAGTGTAACTTTATCTCCTGGCTTCACTTCATCCTTACCCAAGCAAATATCTGCCTCTTTGGCGCTATGCTTTAAAGCGACTGACCCGCGCGTATGGGCAGAATGAGCGCAGCCCATGAGCCCTAACGACGCGGCCACAACCACTCCAAACAAAGCGGCATACATCAACTTATTTCTTTTCATTGCAGTGTCCCTCCGGTTTTCATGTTTCGAATTAACTACTGTCCATCCATCTCGATAAATATTTCCATCTCTCACTCCTTCACCGGAACGTGAGCGGTCATGCGCTTCTCAAAGAGAAGATACAGACTCGGCAATACGATCAGCGTGAGCATGGTAGAAGAAATAATCCCGCCAATGACGACTGAGGCCAGTGGTTTTTGGACTTCAGCACCGACGCCAGTGGAAAGCATCATAGGAAGGAAGCCAAAAATATCCACGAGTGCAGTCATCAGAACGGGGCGAAGCCGAATGAGAGCGCCTTCTTTGACCAGGGCTACACCGCTCATTCCTTGCCGTTGGAGGTCATTGAAGTAGTTCACGAGCACCACGCCGTTTAAGACGGCAATGCCCGAGAGCGCAATGAATCCAACACCCGCTGAGATACTGAATGGAAGACGATTAAGCATGAGGCCCAAGACGCCTCCCACAAGTGCCAACGGCACCCCTGAAAAGATAAGCGCGGTTTGAAAGATGCTTTTGAAGGCCGCATAAATCATCATGAGCACGAGCATCAGAGCAAGCGGCGTTAGAACAAGAAGCCTTGAGCGCGCCTCTTGAAGATTCTTGAAGTTTCCGCCCCATTCAACATAGTAGCCAGGTGGGAGCTTCACGGTTGCCGCCACTTTAGCTTGTGCCTCCATGACGAAACTCTCTGTATCTCTGCCGCGCGGATTGATCATGACGGCAGCGCGCCGTTTCGATTGTTCGCGAGAAACCGAACCGTAGGCTTCATCGAACTTCACTGTAGCCGCTTCGGAAAGTGGAATGGTGGACGTTGCTGCGATCCCAACTGGAAGAGCTTTGATAGAGGCAAGATCGGAACGATCTGTCTCACTTAGCCTGATTACAATGGGGAAGCGTTTGATCCCTTCGTAAAGGTATCCCACTTCCTCTCCACCAAGGGCTATGCCCACAGTCTCCAATACCTCGCGAGCTGAGACACCAAGTTTGTGAAGAATGCCCTCCTTGGGCGTTACTTTGAGAATTGGGGAAGTGCCCTTGAGCTCAACTTCCACGTCTCCAGCGCCCGGCACCTTAGTAATGACTGCTGCAATCTCCTTCGTGACAGCGGCCAACTGATCCATGTCATCACCAAAGACCTTGACCGAAATATCCGCTCTTGTTCCTTCTAGAAGCTCATTAAATCGCATCTGAATAGGCTGACTTAAGAGTCCACGCTGCCCAGGAAGTTCGGCCTCGAGCTTTTCTTTGATGGCAGTCTCAAGCTCACCTTTGGTACGGCGACTCCCGTTGATCTTGGGCCAAGTGTCCTTGGACTTGAGCATGATATAGGTATCCGAAAGGTTCACTCCCATCGGATCTGTTGCCACCTCTGAAGTACCAATGCGAGAGAAGGCGACCTCAACTTCCGGGAAGCTCATAATGATGGCTTCCGACTTCTCCTGGAGAGCTACGGATTGGTCGATGCTGATGTTGACGGGCCTTACGAATTGGACGGTGAGCGAACCTTCATTGAGCTGCGGAAGGAACTCTCCACCGAGAGTTGCAAAGAGCACCGCTCCGAGAGCAATTGCTCCCACGCCAATTGCTGCAACCCGCTTTCTACGCATGAGGGTAAAAGCCAAGAAGGGAGCGTAGAGTCTCGAAACCTGGCGCATGAGCCAAGGCTCCTTTTCGGAAACCTTGCCAGTGAGAAAGAGACTAGCGAGCGCTGGTGCAGTGGTGAAAGACAGAATCAGTGCCGAGAGCACTGCGATACTAAAGGTCGCAGCCATCGGCTTAAACATCTTTCCTTCAATGCCGACCAGAGCAAAGATGGGAAGAAAAACGACGACGATGATGATTTCACCGAAGCCCGCTGCTGTCCTAATCTCAATTGCAGCATCGTAGATTGTTCTTTGAAGTTCTTTTTTGCTAAGGGATCGCTTCAGTTCATGGGTCTTGACGTGAACCATGCGAACACAGTTTTCAAGAACGATCACAGCTCCATCGACGATAATTCCGAAATCAAGAGCGCCCAGGCTCATCAGGTTTCCAGAAATATTAAAATGCTTCATGACAATGAAAGTCATGAGGAGCGACAGTGGAATCGTGACCGCAGTAATCAGCGCTGCTCTCGCATTGCCCACCAGTAACAAGAGAACGATCAGGACAAGTACGGCTCCCGTAACGAGGTTGTGCTCGACGGTACCCAGAGTTGCGTTCACGAGGTCTGAACGGTCATAGAGTGTTTCGATTTTGTAGCCAGGCGGGAGCCCCTTTTCGATCTCCTTCATTCGCTCGGCAACACGAGTCGAAACGGTTCGGCTATTTTCACCCATGAGCATGAAAACGCTTCCTAAGACGGCCTCCTTGCCCCGAACGAGAGCAGCCCCCGTGCGAAGCTCCGTGGCAAGCTTCACGTCAGCCACATCGCCAATGGTGATCGTCTTGAAAGATTCAAGCGACTTGATCGGAACCGACTTGATGTCGGCGATGTTTTTGAAAAGGCCGATCCCTTGAACTAGGAACTGCTCTGTCGTCTGCTGCACGTAACCGCCGCCGACGTTCTGATTGACGCGATCAAGAGCTTCCATGATGTCGCTAAAATGAAAGCCATAGCGAGCCATCTTTTGGCGATCAGGCTGAATGTGAAACTGTTTTTCAAAACCGCCGATCGTGTTGACTTCAGCGACACCTTTGACGGTTAGGAGTCTTGGCTTAAGAAACCAGTCTTGTAGCGCGCGCAGCTCCATGAGCTGCCGGATACGGGCTTCACCCGTTTCAACCTTTTCTGCTTCGATCGCGTAGTGAAAGATTTCACCCAAGCCCGTGCTTACCGGGCCAAGCTTAGGCTGCACGTTTTTTGGAAGCTGACCAATTGCGCCTTGCAATCGCTCAGAGATGAGCTGCCTTGCACGGTAAATATCCATGTCGTCTTCAAAGGCGACCGTAACGGATGAGATCCCAAAGCGAGTGATGGAACGAACTTGAGTGACACCCGCAATCCCGCTCATGGCGGTTTCAATCGGAAACGTGACGTTTCGCTCAATCTCCTCGGGGGCAAGCCCTTCAACCGCCGTATTGACCTGAACCTGAACGTTTGTGATGTCAGGAACGGCGTCAATTGGAAGGCTCTCGAATGCTAGGTAGCCCACGATTGCAACTACTGCCGTAAGCATCAGAACGAGGCCGCGATGGTAAACTGAAAAGTGAATGACCTTGGCAATCAGTCCGTCATCGTTGACTGGATGATGAACGACAGGATGCGCCTCTCCAGATGGGGGATTCTTAGTGTCCATGTCCGTCTCCTGATCCACCCCAAGCTTCAAGCTCTGCGGCCCGAAGGAGTGGTACTCCGTCTTTTGCGATTTGATCGCCTGAGTTAAGTTCTGATGTTTTTACGATTACGTCAGTCGCCGTCTTAGAAATGAGCTGCACTTCGATGAGCTTGTGCCAACCATTTTTCAGTCTATAAACGCCGACTTCATCTTGGAAAAAGACAGCAGTCTTGAGAGGAAGCTTAAACGTCCCGTCGCCCGTAGCAGCGACGTAACTAAGACCTAGGGTTTGAACTGCCTTCTCGGAGAGCTGAATCCCGTCTTTCTTATTGGCTGCCGTGATGGCCTTGCCAGGACCAAACCGAGTGCTGCCTTCTTCTTCCCCATGCTCTCCGTGGCCCTCTTCTTCGCCTTCGTCATGGCCATGCCCGTGACCTTTTTCTTCCTTCTCTTCTTTTCCGTGCTCGTGCCCGTGTTCATCCTTTTTGGAATCCTTGGCCTTAGCGTGCTCGTGTTTTCCTTCTTTGGCATGATCGTCGTGATCGCCATGCTCTTCTTCACCAGCAGCATGGTCGTGTTGGTCGGCCTTCTTCTGTGGTGAACCCTTTTTCTCCGAAGCATGGGCAAATCGGTCTGCCCTCAAATCCCAGGAGATTAGCGGAAAACCGATGGCAAGCGCGAGCGCGAGTGAAACAAAGGTCTGCCGTATCAATGGATGCTGATTCATAATTTTTCCTCAAAAGCTCTGCCTTCTAAGACGTAGATTTGCCAAAGAGCTTCAAGCGCAGAAAGCTCCTGCTCGTTCTGGTTCTTGGTAAAATCAACGATCTGACGGTGTGCTTCGATCACCAGTGAACTGGGGATAATTCCGCGAGCAAAAAGCGCGTCCGTATTACGGTGCTTTTTCTCAAGCTCGGCGTGAGTAAGCGAAGCTTGGACAGCCTTGACCGAGAAGTCATATTTCTGAAGGAGGATCTTTCGCTGATTTGAAAGCTCGCGCTCTTTAAGTGACAGACTCCGCTCGGCCAAATCGAGGCCCGTTCGGGCAACCGCTCTGCCGCCCCCATTGATTTGAAAGAGCGGGAGCTCAAACGAGAGATTCACGCCATAGGTTTGAAAGGTAAACGGCCCTGAAGTTTGGCTTTCAAACGAAGGGCCGATCTTGAGATTGGGCCATGAAAGACTCTGTGCAACCGAAAGTTCCGCTTCCGCAAGCTTGAGGCCCGCGCGAACGGAGTTCATCGCCGAACCTTTGAAAGAGGCAGGCGCGGCCGAGTCTTGGAACTTAGGCCAGCTCTTCTGCTTTGGCGGAAGTACATTCGCCGATGGTTCAAACTCGCGCCCGATCGCTAGTTCTATTTCTCGGGTATGGGTTGCAAGTTCGGTTTCAAGAGCTGCTTTTCTTAGCTGGTAATCGCCTTCAGCAATATCGAAAATACCCAAAGAAACGTCTTGCTCGGGCGTGCGCCGGGGTCGGGAACGAAACTGGCGTTGAATGCGGCTAAAGGTTTCAAGTGCTTCATCGAGCGTGTGAAGCTCGGCCTGAATCTGACGAAGGCGGTAGAGAGAATGCAGAGTCTCAAGCAAGACTTCTTCACGAGAACGCTGAGAACTCGCGGCAACCGCTTCTTTCTCGGCAAGAGCTTTGTCCATTCGAGCGCCACGCTTGCCACCGAGTTCGACCGTGTGGGCAAGATTCACTTCATGGTTGATGACATCATCGCCAAGAGAGCTTCCAAAGACCGACTTTCCCGCGATCTCGGGATTGGGGCGCTGGCTAGCGGCATCTTCCAGATTCTCTGCCTGTATATTAGATAGTCTGGCTCGCTGCGCTTCAGGGTGATTGGAGAGAGCGCAATCAATCACGTCTTGAGGAGTGCCAAGACGGCTACACGCCTGCGAGGGCGGAGCTGCAGCAACATCTTCTGCACGAACCACGTTCGTGAAAAAGAGGAGGATGAGCGAAGGGATCAGGACACAGGCAAGGATCGCCCATATCTTGCTTCGGAGAGCTTGTTTTGTCGTCAAATGCAGTTTCACTTATGTTGCTCCTCGATCTCCCTTTAAGGGGCCGGGTAGATCAAAAAGGGGCGCTGACTCCCGCGAGGCAAGCCAGCGCCCTTGTTTCACTTAAGACTCAGTTGCCGAGGCGGCCTCCGTGATGGAACGCCTCCCTAGACCAGCGACTTGACGTCTCCTGATCTGAGGACTTTTCCACTTCCTTAGATGCGCTCGAAGGGTCGCACGAGGCGACCTTTCGCTCGGGTTTCATTTCACACGTAGCAGCAGTCGGGGTTGCCGTCTGAGCCTGGTCTTGGTTCTGAGGAACCGAAGCACAAGCCAAAGTGGACAGACCCGTAAGAGCTGCGATCACGAGATATTTGTAGGACATTTGCAAACCTCCTTAAGGTTTTAGTTGGCGTAATCTAAGACAGCGTGTCGGCGTATGAACGCACGACGACGTTCCGAGGTCTTGAATTGACCTTGGAAAAGCAGAACGAACACTAACGGCAAGCCGTTAGCGTCGGATTACGCCCGAGGAGGTTTGTTGGGACCGGAGAGGTCCGCGCTGAGGAAGGAAAAGTCGGCGTGGTTCTGAAAACCGACCGTGCGGTCGGGAGCCACAAGACCAGTTACTGTGGTCATCAGAAACGTGCAATGTCCAAGATGGCAGATATGGCTCTTCTGCTGAGTATCGCAGTCGCCCTTATGACCATCTCCCGGAAAGTGTGCCGCTGAACCAATGCCATCTGTGTGGTCAGTAGTGGTGGCGACTTGCAGAGTCTCCGAATGGCTGACGACAGAAACAGACTCGTGTTCCTTCTCCGTAAGATAAGCGGAACCGCTAACGCCAACGGCGTTAAATCCGCAAATCAGAATAAGGATGAAGGCCCAAAGTCTGTTAAACATTTCGTCTACCTATTGATAACCATAGCACCGGTCGCTACAATACGCAACCCAGCGCCAATTTGGGCATTTTTTACTTAGCGCACAATAGAAGAATGCCTACGGCACCACGCAGTTCCATTCCCTTCTCTAAGACTAGTCCTGCGGAAACTCGGCAATGTCGAGATTTCTTCAGACCGAATAAAGGCGTCGCGAAAGTTCACTGAGCGCAACGCCGAGCCCCTGAAGCTCGGGAGTTCCTTCACTCGCGTCTCCTTGACGGTCGAGTAGATATCCAAGAGCTTCCAGTTGCTTCCAAAGGGAAAAGACTTCCCCCTGA
>JACCDO010073578.1_pt1 | contig 11154 bp, 9 predicted proteins | sample 7446101 | NCBI WGS metagenome assembly JACCDO01 (sample SAMN15323440, study PRJNA562643) | freshwater metagenome | isolation source: river surface water | place: USA:Blue River Watershed | collected 2017-08-16
ATTCAAGATTTCTTATTCTTCTGCTTGCATTTCTGTCAGGAGTTGTACCAGCGCTTCTACTTACGTTTCTACCTTGAGTAACATCAATTTCTGCATCATTGGCACTCGCCGTTCTTCGTCTTGGAGGTTGTGTAGCATTATTTCTATCATCTGATTCATTGCTATTGGCTCTACTTCGCATACTTGAGTTTGAATTACTTGAATTTTCCATGACACTTATTAATGTCTCCATACCGACACGAGGCGTCATAGCATTAATATGCCCCTGTTCAAATGCAGGTACTTCATATTTATTCCAAAAATGTATCATTGCGTGTTGAAGAAATAATACGGTGGTAAGTAATGCTAAGTATGAGAATCCATATGGGTATGAGAAAAAATATATATGAAATAATACGAAATAATACAAGAATATTGTCGGGAAATAACGAACCGAAGGCATAGTACGCAGGGATATGACGGAATACACCTCGGACATCCACACCAATGACAGCACCATGAATGCTAATAATTGATCCGCAAAAAATTCAAATAAAAAGAATAAAATTCCAACAACAATTGGCACAAAGACTAGTGACTCCACCACATGAGTGACGACTAGTAGACCATAAGGAATTTGGTGTGATATGTGATGTTGCAACAAAAATGTAAATTTTAACATTCTCTCTTGTGTTTCACGTAGTACAAATGATACTAATGTGGTGCAAGTGAAAAAAATGAATAACGACGTAGCGATTAAACCAATTTTAAATAAAGCAATTTTTTTTATGTCGCCAAATGTGGATGAATGACTAAAAAAATCTTTTGCATAATTCAAATTAAATAATTCTTTACTATATGCATTGTATAAGTAACCACGTCCATCATAACCAGATATTGCCCAGTTCATTACAACGGTATCATAGCCAACAAAGTTGTGAATGAACCAAGATGATAATGGTGTACCGAAACACTTATTTGTCTTGGATAATGTAATATCTATTGAATTCAATTTATGTTTCTCTCGATATTCCGGTAGAAGCATTAAATAACCTCTTTCGAGCGAGAATAAATACACTTTTTGCTGCGAAAACACCTCGTTCATATTGATGTTGTACTTGTCATTGTTTTCATTTTCAGTAATATCACAAGATTTTTCCCCTGAAAATTGTTCTCTTATTGACTTAAACAGTGATTTGACACGCACTAAATAGTTGTAATTGGATTGGATTTTAAAGTTACTTGTACTATTAACTTGGTATTTAAGATCTAAATTTTCATTAGCTGATGGAGTTCTATACACAACTTTTTTATGTTTATCATCAATATTTAAGTATCCATTTGAACTTAAATATTCTTTAAATACTGGATACAATGGCTTATTTTGTTCATTATTAATTATATCATATGAATCGTCTGATATGTGCAGTGTTAATACATCATAGTCGCTTATTCGAATTGATTTGGTACTTGTATTTACCGGGAAACCATTAATATATATACTTGCATCATTAGTAAATTCATTGTTCATAAGACAATTAGAAAATGACGTACGATTTTCATAATTATACCAAGAATATTGTTTGTTGGATGTAATAAACAGCGAGTGCAGATATACGAGGGTGAATAGCGCAAATAGCGCGTTGAATAGCGCTAAGTATTCAACACATTTCCGCAACCTAGGACCTGGCAATTCGGTTAGTTTATAGCCCAGAGAAAAGAAGAGAAGGTGTACCTGCAATATGGTTGATGGTAGTCACACAGCGTACGTGCAGACGGAAGAATATCTGCTCCATCCTGTTACCTACTTAGGTACGCCGACAATTGAAACCTTCAAGTCTGCAAGAGGGAGAGACCGGCCCTTGCTAGAGTCGTCGCTAGACTCGCAAGAAAGAGAGCGACTGGTAGCAGTTAAACATTCAATAAATGAGAAACAGAGCCTCAAATTTCAACGATTGGTTAAAGAGAGATTGAGATTGGTACTCCTGTTGTAATGGTGCATATTCCGTGCATAAACTCGATTAACCATCTCTTAAAATTAGATACTACAATGTATGACATACGCTATGGAACACAACCATAATTTAGTGCATTTATGTAATTTCATCGAAAAATGAGCGAGAAATAGACGTTTTTATTAAAAATTGGTAGTTGAACACAACCGTAATCCCTAATATGGAAAAAGGATTTCCAAAAAAATCAATTTCGCGAAATCGTCAATAGTTTCATTTTTCGTGATTACTGAATGTCTAAGCAGTCTCTCACCAAGAAATCGCTGCTTGGGGCAACTCTGGGCAATAATCCAATTATTCAAAGAGTTTTCCCCTCTCCGAAAGGAGGTAATGATCTGAAGGAGCCATTGATAGATAATCGAAGTGTTATGGTAAACTGATGCATTTACTAATAATTTACTCATTCAATGACTAATAGTCTCGTCCTCCTAGGAGAATACCAGTGTTACAAGCAGGAACATATTGCCTTATTATCACGAGTTTCAGTATACAAATAGTAATATAACAAAGGAATTAAAGTCAAAATATCCAAAAAATCATATTGTAACAAGTAGGTTTAGTTTATTAAATTTCTTACCAAAAAGTTTATTGGAACAATTTAGACGACTCGCAAATATATATTTTTTAGTTATCGGCATTATAGCAGCAATTGGTTATTATACAAATGTATATGAGACTGCCATATCCCCTGAAGCAATATTAATACCAATGACTACTGTTATATTAATATCAACAATCAAAGAAGGAATTGAAGATTTTAAACGGCATCGGGCTGATTCTAGAATGAATGCAAAATTAGTTAAAACTTTGGTTGCTAATAGTGGAAATATCAACAATTTAGAATGGAAAGATTTATTAGTTGGTTCGATTATATTACTTGTTGATGGTGATGAAGTTCCCGCTGATATTGTTCCATTGGCTTGTGGTGGCATCCAGGGCAATTCTTGTTATGTTGAAACAGCTGCAATTGATGGTGAAAGCAATTTAAAAGTTAAATCACCATGTTTACCACCTGATCGAGTTACAATAAGAAGTGATAAATATCAAGTGTATAATTTGCCGGATAACTACTCGATTAACGCGGAGCAACCGAACTCCATCATACACCAATTCAATGGCAATGTTGAATTTTCATCGACAACAACCCCTAATGTACCATTATCTGATAAAAATTTGATTTTAAGAGGTTCCACTATACGCGCTACTGAATGGTGTGTGGGTATAGTTGTGTATACTGGATCACACACCAAATTATCGCTGAATTCCAAGAAACCCCCCTCTAAATTGTCTGCTGTCGACAGGATTGTCAATCAAGCGCTAGCTGTCGCGATCACGGTGCTACTAGTATTATGTGTATTAAGTATGGTGCTTCGAATCTTTTGGGAGCAAAATAATAATGATGCAAATTATTTATGCATTCAAAAAGACGATTTAGATGCTACCTTCAATAATGCGGATGGTGGTGGTTGTAACTCGGCAGCGACGTCATCGTCACTTACTTTGTTCACCTTCTTGACACTGTACAATAACATGGTTTGCATATCCATGTATGTTTCTATGGAAGTAGTATACTTGTTCCAAGCATATTTTTGTAGCCAAGACTTGAATTTATATGATTCCAGTACAGACACCTGCTGCGAAGTGCATTCGTCATCCATGTGTGCTGATTTAGGTCAAGTAAAATATGTATTAAGTGATAAAACTGGTACATTAACCAAAAATATAATGAAAGTGAAACGATGTTCCGTCGACGGAGTGATATACGGGTCGCCGCTAGCTAGCAGCATCAATCCCCGTTCAGATCCAGAGTTATCTAAAACGGTTACAAGTGACAGTTGGGTACCACTGACCGATATGAGTATAACAAAAACACTTACTAGTGATAAAGGGTTACACATGCGTGATTTTTTGCGTGTAATGGCAGCGTGTAACACCGTATTATTGATGCCGGATAGTAAAACGGGAGAGGTTGTTGTCAACGATGTGAAATCGTTGCAAGAATGCTTACAAGCAGAATCACCCGATGAAGTGGCACTTGTACTGGCTGCTGCCTCCTGTGGTCATGTCATTTTATGTAAACGAGAAAATTATCAATTTATTACTGGGGATTACGAAGGAGAAGCTCATAATAATGCACACAGAAATATTACAAGACACGAGCATTACGAGATACTCGCTGTGAATTCATTTGATAGTTTCCGTAAAAGGATGTCAATTTTAATTAAAACAAAAGGATCGTCACCCGCCAAGTATTTCTTGCTGTGTAAAGGAGCTGACACGTCATTACTGGGTGCGAATGGCATTGATAACAAAGAACAAAATTTGGATAAAATATATGAACATATTGATGTATTCGCCCATAACGGCTTGCGTACGTTGGTTATTGGGCAGCGGGAAGTGCCAGAAAGCGAGGCGATATCCTGGTTAGATGAGTACGTCAGTGCTAAAAACAACATCACGCAAAGGGACACGTTGCTAGCCAGATGTGCTAATATGATCGAGAATAATGTCACAATCTTGGGTGTGTGTGGCATTGAAGATGAACTGCAAGACGAAGTAGGTGATGCAATTGACATGCTAAGAGCTGCGGGGTTGAATGTATGGATACTAACGGGCGATAAACCAGAGACGGCTATTGCTATCAGTAAAATGTGTAATTTAGTCACAGATTCGCACCAAATTGAGAGGGTGTTAGGCTTGCGAAATGATGAGTTAGTTGAAAGAATCAATGAGTTGTATGACATGCTGATCAAGATGCGCGGTCCGGAGACTGTGGCAACGGTCACATCCATGAATCCCGAGGTGTCACTCGATACCAGTGTATTTGATAGCATTGCCTTGATTTTAGACGACGTCAGTATATATGGCGCACTGAGTACGCCTGATACTGCGCAGAAGTTTACATTCATCGTGCAGAATATCCCCACCGTGGTCGCATGCCGAGTATCCCCCATGCAAAAAGCCACATTAGTAAGATTAGTAAAAACGGCGCCTGGGAAACCAGTAACGTTAGCTATAGGTGACGGGGCGAACGACGTTGGGATGATCCACGAAGCTCGTGTTGGTGTTGGTATATCAGGTCGAGAAGGCAAACATGCTGCAAATTCAGCCGATTTTGCAATAAGTCAATTTAAATTTTTGCCTATTTTACTCTTCGATCATGGCCGCTTCAATTATATCCGTTGCTCGAAACTGGTTTTATATTCATTTTTCAAGAATTTATTACTGGTTTCAACCTTATTCTATTACAGTTTTTTGAGTGGAGTCTCTGGTACGATACCCATTGATTCCTTGGTATTTTCGGGGTATAATTTTTATTTAGGGTTGCCCATATTAGCGTTAGGTACTCAATCTCTTCATCCATTCACATTCACTCACTCACACTTACTTACTCACACCCACCCACTCACTCACTCACTCACTCACTCACTCACTCACTCACTCACTCACTCACTCACGCAGGTGCGATGGACTATGATGTGAACAAAGAAGTTGTAAAAAGATATCCCAAATTAGCTTATTCATCCGGCAGAAATGGCGAAGTACTGAATATCAAGACAATGACGATATGGAGTGTCCTGGCGTTCCTCGAGGGGCTCATCATATGTGCACTTGTTGTCCGATTCATTGGTGGACCGACGTACTACGACGATCGTGGTGTAGGGTTCAACAATAGTGACGGGAAGAATGGCGGGATGTTCGTGGATGGATTCTGTTTGTTTACGTGTTGCATTATCAGCCAGCAGTACAAGGTAATCACTATCATTCGTTCATTCACTCACTTGCTCATTGACTCCACTAGGTGTTATACATGATGACCACTCGTACTTGGATTCATTGGTTTTTCTGGGTTATTTCTTTCGTGGGTTATCTGGCATTCACGTTATTGTACGGCTCATTTGTGAGTACTAACCTGTTTTATAACGTAGTTCCGTTAGCATTTCGGTTAAACGAATTCTGGTTGGCTATTTTTTTAATTCCAATAATAATCTTAGTAACGGATATAATTATTGACTACGCAATTAATTTAATATTCCCCACATCGTTTACCCAGCTGTTAAAGCAGATAAAAGTAGACGAGAAGCAGAAGCGTGAAAGATCTTGTGGATCACTTGTATTCAACGGCACACAGAACGCATTGAGATTGAGTAACACACCCAAGCACCTGACGAGCAGTCCACTAATCGAGAAGTCTGAGGCCAACTCTTTGTAATTCCGCTTCATCTCATTGTTTAGAGAAAGCGGCAAGCTTTTGTAATTAATGTATCTATTACTACCACCTTACTCACTCACTCACTCTCTCACTGCTAATCCCTAAGAGCGTTTCGCCATGAATTTTTGGCGATTTTGAGCTGAGGCCAGGTTTAAGATTTGACAAGCGGTTTTGGTGTGCAGTAACTAGCGCTCTAAAATGTCGCAATCGGCCAGTATGTTTAACAACCCGATGTCGAAACCACCATCATTCTCTAAAAAGGAATCATGTTTGATAGATAAAATTATAGCTGCACGAACTATTAAAACAGCAGCGAAAACAAAAAGAGGAATAAATGAAACATTTTTACTCCCGCAATCGCCTCAATATCGTCCAAGTACAAGTTCAGTTGCATTTTCGCCTATTAAATCGAGTAATAATGCCTCACATAACTTCAGCACTACTTCATTGCCACAATTAAGTCCCACAACCGGAGCAGCGACTAGACCATTTGAAGTCACTGATAGTGATCTACAACAATTGAAACAGCCGTCAAATAATACTGGTTCTTCTTCTGTCCTTGCTCAAAGCCAAGTTCTAATTGATGATTTAGCTAATAGAGGTGTTACAGGTACTTATTTTTACTCGTTTATACTTGCAGATTCATACTTACTTCTCACGTAATTTATAATAGATACTACAGCAAAGAAGAAATTAACCATAAGCATGGCCAAGACAATGCAAAGTAAATTTGCAAGTCAAAAGTCAACGTTAAAATTTAATGATAATTATTTTATGCCAAAGCGTACCATTCATCGACCAGATGGTGCTACATTAACTGAAGTATATATGAGTAAAAAAGCAGATACATGGGCGAGTATACTCAAAGCACAATTGCGTGATGAAGAACAAGAGAAAATTATTAAAAAGCAGGAAAAATTCAAAGCTGATGAAGAATTTGGTAAAAAATTAAAGGCTCAATTAGATGATAATCATCGTCGCTTCTTGTCTACTCTAGGTAATCACACTCTCGCATACCACCCTACTTAATTACTTACTCACTCACTCAGGTTCGGATGATAAATTTGCTCAAATAGAAGAAGAAAGATCTAAAAAAAGTGATGATATACAAAAAAAACGTAGAGAAGATGCGGTAAATAGACAAAAACAGTTTATTAATCACGCATTAGAAGACATAGAGACGAAGCGACTCAAGCGCGAAGCAGAGTTCTTGAAAGAAATGGAAGCAAGTCAAATGATGATTGCAAAAACAAAATATTTAATTGCTCAAGATGAACAAAAGAAAATAGATAAAAAGGCTCATGAAGCAAAGTTAAATGAACGTTTATACCAAGAAAATCTGGATTCCATAGCTCGAAAAGAAGCAGAAAAGCTGAAGAGATTCGACGAGGATAAGAAGATCATTGCTGTTCAACTGCGAAATTATGAAAAAATGGATGAAAGAAGAGAAGAAGATTTACAAAAAGTATTCAAACGTGCAACGGATGGTCCTGCTCATCAAATAGTTGCTGAGTTAGTGAAAAAGAATAAAATCGCCACAGACAATCTGTATAATACGCTGCTAACGGCGGGAGATGGCTTGAATAAACAGCTTCTGGACAGTGAAGAAGCAACCAAGAAAAGGCTCAGTGCTAGTTGTGCTGATTTAAAAGATTCGTGGGACATAATGAATGCCATTCACGCGAAAGAGAGGAAAGAAGAACAGGTTAATTTAGCGAAGATATTAGCGTATAACAACAATAAATTGAAACAAATGGCTTTAGAAGATGAAAAGAAATTACAGGAGAAAAAGGCGGCACATGCGAAATATAAACATGATTTAGATTATCAATTGAACGAATTGCAGCGTCGATCATTAGATTCGTTAACTAAGACGATGAGTGAGAGAGAAATACAGTTTAATGCTGATTTAATTCGGAAAACGGGAGTTAATTTATCTTCTTAATGTTATATAATATACAGCGTTTTCTTTGTACATGTATAGTCAATTAATTATACATTTCACGTAAATATGATAGTTCTTGTTCCTTTTTCTCTTGCTCAATTTTTAATAAGTTGATTTCAATATCTAATTCTTGTTGCCGTCTCTTGGCAAATGCTCTTGCTTTGAAATTTTTTAATTCTACTTCATCATTTAATTTTCCAGTTTTTCTTAATGTTTGTTCTAATGCAAATTGTTTTAAATCAACTGGTTGCGCTGCTGTTAAATTTGCTGTTTGATTCCCTAATATATTGTGTAATCTGTCGTCGATGCCTATTTTACCAACTGGTGTCTGTGGTTCAATATATTTTCTTACTGGTCTACCAGGTGGTAATATGGGCACACCACCCATAACTTTACCTAATAATTTAGTGCTATTTGGATTCATTATAACTTCACCAGATGCTTCGCGAGGGGTTGACTCTCCAATCAACGGGTTGCGAGGCATAACCATCAAATCTGAATGTAACTTAAATGTGTTTCTCTTGACATCTTCTTGCTTCATTAATTCCGTCAATGCTTTCGCCTGTGCGGCAGTCAAGCACTTGTGGCCATTAGAGTACTCCTTGGTGTAGTCCACCTTCTGCGTGCCCGGAGGCACGTGCTTCATCGGCATTTGGCGATTATTTTGTGTGTTGGCAAACAATTTCCGTTTCTTCATATTTCGCGCCGGTACCAATCAAATATGTTGTTACCAGTTAGTAGTTACAATTAAAGTATAAACGGACAATAAATCAGATTTAGTATGTAATTTGCGCAGTATCCAGCTGGTCTATACCATGAACACTAGTTGAATTTGATAATGGTTGCTTTAATAACTATGATATTTTATGATTGACTTTCATCACTTAAGAATAGTTTTCACCGCGCCATGCACGGAACGACTAATCTGTCTTACTTATGACATACGCGTCGAAACAGCCATCATTCAATACTACTTATCAACTAATTAACTTAATTTATTGATACCACCGGTATGGTACCGGTGGAAAAGTCGGTACCATAAAATAGAGAAAAAGTAACAGCTGAGATTCTGCCCGAGAGTCTGAGAACTAAGTTGATTTTACACTTGGTGACTCGAATGACGTCGCTCAAGCCGTATGTGAAGCCGCGCAACCCGCTAGCGGCAGAAAAAACGCCGCGAAAAGAAAAAAATTTTAATTTTAGTGTACCAGACGTTCCAGAAAATTTACGGAAAGTTGAAAAATGGAATTATGAGACTGAAGACTGGGGTTTAATGGCGAAATTTTCATCACAACAAGCTGTATACAATAAGATATATGAGAAAAAGAAGCATTTTGATGATACCGTGGCTAAATTTCGGGCGGATAAGTTAAATCAAGTTGATAATAATGATAATGAGAGCGAGAACAATAAATTGAATAGTGAATTTAAATTAACCAGTAGGATACCAACCCAACCTCAAATAAGTGCTAGATCGCAACAATTAGATACAGGAAGAAATACAGGTAGAAGCACAGGTAGAAGCACAGGAAGAATGTCCATGAATGATGAAACATTTGCACCAACAGAGGAAGTACCACTTGAAAGTGTCCTCGATAAAACAGATCCAAATAATTTATACAATTCTAAAATTTCCGGATTTAAAGGATTGGCGAAGTATAATCCAGAAATACTTGCTAAGTGGAGAGCTAAAAGAGCAGCTGAATTTGTGTTAGAACAAAAACATCCATTAGATCCTCCAACAGCGCGAGATTTAACTGCTCGACCATTCAAACCCGGTGGATCCATTCCAGTAGATCCCAGTGGTGTTGGAATCAAAGCAAAACACGTAAGTAAAAGTAAAAAAACAAATACTATTAAGACAAATAATACTACAGAATTATCAACTTCAAGAATGCAGGGAACATTAGGGGATTTACTTGAACAATTAAACCAAACTCAAAGTGAGATTGAACGGCAAGAACTTAAAATTGCATTAAAAACAAAATCTAATCCTTTTAGTAAGAAGTAAATCATCGAGGGAAATAATATTTATATTGTATATACACATAACCATATTTGTTGTGTAAGAAAAGCATCTTGAAGAAGCCTGGTTAGTGCGATCGATTGTAGGGTCGTGTACCGAAATATCAACATAATTATTCACATTTCCTAGTCTATGCATCTGCTATAACTTGTTGAGGTCTTGTTCATGCATCGGAGCTTAGTATTCCCAACTTAAAACACTTTTTCAGCGCAGAATCCATCAGTCGCGCACTCGCCGCTGAGATAACTAGATGTGTAACGCTGCGACTAGAATTCATCGTCAATTCATGGTGCCGGAATAGGGCTTATCACTTTTTTGCAAATTCCATAGACACAAAAAATAGTAATACAGGTCTCTGTGTAAATGGATATACTGGTGCGCCTCGCGCTCGCGCTGCTGTTACTCTGCAGCTGCAATGGACGCTTGTCCAGCGATGACCCTAAGTTGACTCTGCCATTAAATATCAAAGTTATATTGCATTTAGATGATACATTTGGTGTTCGCTCGTCAATATTGCAATCATCACTTACCAATATATTACCATTCTATTCGCCTCCTGGAGTTGAAATGAAAAATAATGTTTCAGATATTGTATTTGAATTAAAATATGAGACGATAGATAAGAGTGATAGTGATTTTATTAATAGATATGAAGACATGATAAAAGAACAACCGAAGGATCAATTCGGTGTTCATCAAATAACTACTAAAAGCATCAATCGGTTTTTAGAATCATATAATGATTATAGTCCCACCGTTTTTGTATTACCAATAATTATTGTTGCAGGAACAAAATTATCACCTCATTACATTGTACCCGGTACGTCACTTTTTCTTTCGACTAATTCCCTCATTTCTTACGCTATTACTTACTAACTCCTTACTCCTTCATGATAGAGTTAGGAAATACTGTGTGCAGCCAATCTAGTATTGGAAAATATGCTTTTATGGATTTAAGTGCCATGGTATGTGATTTAAC
>JACCDO010231720.1_pt1 | contig 11153 bp, 4 predicted proteins | sample 7446101 | NCBI WGS metagenome assembly JACCDO01 (sample SAMN15323440, study PRJNA562643) | freshwater metagenome | isolation source: river surface water | place: USA:Blue River Watershed | collected 2017-08-16
ATCTCATTTACATAGCACAGAAGAACGTCACTACTGACCTGCCCATCTCTGTGCAGCGCCAGATATGGGAATACAATCCCGCGCTATTCGTTCGTTATATTGTAGAAAGATACTTGAATCGAATGGAGATCAACAATAGTATAGTGAACAATATAAGCATCACGAATCAAGAAAGTATAAATCAAATCGCCTCTTGCATTGGTGGATCGGAGAAGCTGTTCGTCTCGTTTGCTTCTTATTGCTGCGACGAGTTAGTAAAGCGAAAGGAGCCAGCGTATGGGATATTGTTGCGCGCAGTTCTGCTGTGTCTAGAGAGTAATACAAGTAATAAACTAACAAGTTTAGGCAAACTATATGAATTAGCGCGGCTACTAGATAGCTGTAAACGTGCTAAAAAACTAGATGAAACAAACTTTATGGCAGTTATAGAGCTGTTGAAAGTGATAATAATTGCGCAATACAACTCGCACATGTCTGGCGTCAGCAGTGCACTTAGTGTCAGTAACAAAGAAAGTAAAAGAAAAGAGAAAAAGGTACAACCAACGAAAAGAAATATCAAGAATCAATCTGCGCACACACCGCTGCAGTTGCTGCTCCTGGACGCGTGGCAATACATCAACAAACTTGACACGGCGCATGTCTTCGCCTACCCCGTAACGGATGACGTAGCCCCTAATTACTCACAAGTCGTAACTGCTCCGATGGATTTGGGGACAATCGAGAATAAAATTGAGAGTAACAAGTACAAGAACGACAACGAGTTCGACCACGACATGAATCTCATTTTCTCCAATTGTATTCTCTACAACGGCGCAACGTCGTTTTATGGTGAATTGGCATTAAAATTATGTGAAAAATGGGAAATGAAAAGAAAAGAAATACGTAGTAAAGCCAGTGCGCTTACCGGCGATGCCGCGGGCTCCAAGCGGACGAATGACGTGACGAGGAGGCTGGAGGAGGCGCTGAACTACATGATTAAGTTAGATACTGATAAAATATTCTATTTCAGGGTGACCGATGCTATAGCTCCGGGGTATAGCGCCTACATCAAGAACCCAATGGACTTCTCGACCATGAAGAAGAAGCTGGATGCGGGGAAGTACGGCACGATAGATGCGTTTGACTACGACATCAAAGTCATTTTTGATAATTGCATCATATACAATGGGGCGGACAGTGTTTTCGGCAAGCTGGCGCACTCACTGTATCAAAAGTGGAAAAATAAGATGAAGGAGTTAGTAGAGAAGGATAAAAGTGCCAATGGCACTGCGGCGGCTACTAGCACTGCGGCGGCTACTGAGGACGCCGAGGAGAAGTATTGTCACTGCCAGCAACCAGCTCGCGGTGACATGGTTGCTTGTGAAAATGAACAATGTCCATTTGAATGGTTTCACTTAGACTGCGTGCACATGACTAAGGTGCCGGATGGCGAATGGTACTGCACTAACTGCGCCCCAGTTTTGTCGAAGTACGACACAGTCGTCCAACCGACGGTCCCTACTGGTAGCACCACAGCGAAGGCCAGTGACAACGTAGTGCCGAAGACCAACAGCAATCCTGCTCCTGTATTCAAAGTAGAAGCAAGCGACGCTATTGGTTCCCCCGACTTCCTTCACAAGCTGTTAGACCACGCATGGAACTACGTCACATGTATAGATAGTGATGCTATATTTGCATACCCAGTACAAAGTGAGGAATATCGCAAGGTCATACATAATCCCATCGACTTGAGCACTATTCGCGTCAAACTAGGGCGCAAGAAGTACAAGTCACTGAGCGACTTTAACTCGGACATTACATTGATGCTGCAAAACTGCCTTCAGTTCAACCAAGCCGACAGTTACTACCATCAAACCGGACAGTACTTGAAGCAACGATGGGAAGTGTATCACGGCGTTTTACAAAGTATATTAGCCGGCGAAAGGACCGATACTTGCTGCGACACTAGCACTGACATGGACATTGCTGTCCCCGAAGAGGACAGTACTCCATACTGCAGCTGCCGCCAGCCCTCCTCATTTGGCGACATGGTGGAATGCGAAGGGAATAATTGCAAGATAAAGTGGTATCATTTGGAGTGTGTGAAGTTGAAGAGTGTGCCCGATGGCGCCTGGGTTTGCAAGGATTGCCTCAGTAGCACTACCGTCGCACCGTCGACATTAGGCAAGCGAAAGGCTAGTAACGTCACTAGTCATGAGAAAGGCAATGATGATTCCAAAGCTTCTACAAAAACGGTGGATATAGTGAAGACAACAAACGATAATAACCCAGTTCAGCTGCCAGCTGCCACTGCAAGTACAGCAATAACTGCTCCTTCCATTGACCAGATCGATGATATCAAGCAAATACAGAGGGCGATCATGGTAATTGCATCATCAACCCGCTCATCATTCAAAGAGATACCACCGATCATCGTGGAGAACAAGATTCTGTGGGCACTCTGCTTGCTACGCGACCCTTTTTTTCAAAAGCTGTTACGTCTTTTCATAGTGGACCGTCTTCGATTACTGTTCGCTGCCAACTTGAAGATTAATCCCTTTTTAACCGTCAAGTCAACGGTATTTTCGCTGCCTTCCGACGACACATTATTGCACCTAGCAGTGCAGGTGTGCCAGCTATCCGGCAGCGACCGACTGGAGATCGCCAGCACAAATACACAGTATTTACGATGCCATTTACCTTGGTTATTCCTGCATAAAATTAAAATACGTGAAAATAATCCTGGAAAAAATATGGATTTCGAAGAATCCAAGTCGCTAGTCGCCGGTCTGAGCTGCGCCAACCGAGCCCTGAAGCTCCTCGCGATGGATGTTCTACAAACTATGTAATTTTGTATTAATAAGATAAAAGTCACCTCCGAGCATCTTTAGAAAGCGGCCTTTGCAAAAATTTCATAGTGGAAAATATAGTAGGTACCTAATACCAAAGTAACAAGAACCAAACCAGAAAATGTATTTCATCGTCTTCGCCGCCATCATCGTCGTGGCCAGTGCCAGTAAATTATACTCCGAGAATGAGAAGTTCAACCGCGAGGCTTTCAACGAGTTCAAAGCAGCATGGAACAAAAAATATCCATCTGTTGAAGAAGAATTAAATCGTTTCAAGGTATTCGTTGAAAATTTAATTACTATTGACGCACGCAATGAGCTTGAACGTCGTGCTAATGGCACTGCAGTTCACGGTGTTACTAAATTCAGTGACTTAACTGCTGACGAATTCAAGTCGAGATACTTGACACTAGTCAATCCTAAGGAAAACAAGGAAAAATCTCTAACCACTGCCAACATTCACAATGTTGAAAATCCAACTGTTAAGGCAACAGGAATGGTTGATTGGTCTGGTGTCTACACCACTCCTATCAAGGATCAAGGATACTGTGGTTCATGCTGGGCATTCAGTGCAACTGAACAAATTGAATCAGATAGTATGAGACAATTAGGCACTGATTACATTTTGTCACCAGAACAAATCGTACAATGCGATACTGCTTCATCTGGTTGCAATGGTGGTTGGCCAACTTGGGCCATGGATTACGTAAAATCCGCCGGTGGTATTGAACAAAATGATGATTACCCATACACTTCCTACTATGGCGTCACTGGCACCTGCAGTGCTGATACCAGCAAAGCTGTTATCAAGGTTAACAGTTACACTGTCATTTCTGGATCCAGTGTAGAAACCCAAATGGCATCATACGTTCAATCAACCGGTCCATTATCTATTTGTGTAGATGCAAGCTCTTGGAGTTCATACACAGGTGGCGTTATGAAAGTCTGTGGAAAATCCATTGATCACGCAGTCCAAGCAGTAGGCGTCGATGTAGCTGATGGTTACTGGAAGGTTCGTAACACTTGGGGCACCTCATGGGGCGAGAGTGGATACATCTACTTATCTTACGGCAGTAACACTTGCGACTTGACCTACATGCCAGTATACTCCTCAGTATCCAAGGCATAAGCAGTATGCCTCGTTTGTGACGCATAAAATACTACGGACGTCAGCAGAATATTAGTAATATCAACACTGTGTCTGTAATTATTCTTTTATTATGATTATCTCTCTTTGGCTGTCGTAGCTGTGAAACAAGACGCTGCTGCATTGCTGCTGGTACTACAGCATTACTTGTCCCATGGAAATGTTGGGTCTGGGTGTGGAACAATTATTAGTAAGCGAAAAAAGTTTCCCCCTAAAAAGAAACCGACTCGGCGACTCGAAAATGTTGGTGACACCGCGAGATCATGATTGGGGGAATACTTGAGGAGGCGGTGAGTAGCGGCAGATGATGCAGATGACAACGCAAATGCGAAAGATTTGGAAGTATTTGTGGTCCAAGAAACCTGCGAACACAGTGCAGATCGCGGTGGACGAGGAGAGACCAGAAGAAGAAGAAGAAGAGTCCAAGTGTGACGAAGCTCCCGTTCGTCAATACACGAAAAAGAAGTTGGTGCTAGTATGGGAAATGGACCACGGAACTCTGGTATATCCTACTGCTAAATTTGATAAGCGTTTCTTCACTGCTTATGCATTGAATGATAGGCATATACGTGTCAATGGTACTTGTGTCTATGGACCATATCAAGTTGGTAACAAGTTTCCTATGGCTGGTTCACATGATGTATTCGTTACATTTCTACCTGCTGATAATCTTTACGAAGCAACAACCTCGTATAAAACAATATTTGTAGAAAAAGATATTCCTGTACTATTGTGGACATTACCAAGTGATTGCATAGATTATGGTAAATTGCTGACATTTGATTATTTTAAAGCTACTACTCAACATGGTGACAGTAGTATTGTTTACTCACATGCAGTAGATACTGCTCTGGATATGGGCACTCATGTGCTAACCGCCACGTACAAACCTACTGGATTAAATGCTATAAACTATGTTGATGGGGTTGCCATAACGAGAGAAATCACGATAAAAGGTTCGCCAACGTCGTTAACATGGCAAGATTTAAAGGGATTATACAGCGCCGAAACCACTAATGTATACCCATTTACTATAACGAATGAACACTACAAAGGGATATGTCTCGTTGAGTATCCGCAATTGCCTGGTGTATTCCATTACTCCCACCCTGTGGGCAGCATTATTGACGCCGGCATTACAGTATTAAAGGTGCAATTCACCCCAACAGATAGCGTAAGGTTCCTGCCCTGCAGCATCGCACGGGAGATTACGGTGGTCAAGGCAGCACCAGTGTTGCATTGGCCCCCGCCCATTTTCATATACGAGAACTATTGCCTTGATGACGAGGTTTTGAACTGCGTGACAAGCACGACTATAGTGAACAAGCTTATCAAGACTAGCAATACTCCGCTACCTGGTAGATTTGTCTACACTCCCTCTCACGGTACCATCATGAAGGAGTTAGGACCCGTCACTATCACGTGCGAATTCATACCGCAAGACAGCAAGAACTACATTAGCAGCTATGCGGAGATAAGGACGAAGGTGATGAAAGGAAAGCCTCCTTTGATTGACTGGGCGACACCGGACTCGCTAGTACATCCACAGCCATTGACCAAATTGGAACTAAACGCGAAGGTAAAAGGTTGCTATCCCGGAGACTTCGTCTACGATCCGCCTATTGGCACCATATTGGACGTTGGAAAGCATGAATTGAAAGTCACATTTCTGTCGAAAACGGTCGGTAAAACGGACTGCTTCGGCCGCACCATCATCGAAGTCACGGTGGGAAGTCCGTTACTAACCTGGGAAAAGCCGTTTGACATGATCGAGGGCGTTCCATTGACTGAAGTCCAGCTCAATTGTCGATGCTCTAATGTACGCAACGGCAACTTCATATACGACCCCCCTAAGGGGACTCGGTTGAAGAAGGGTTTGAAGCATAAACTAACCGTTACTTTTATACCGACCGGAAAAGATGCAAATAATTTCGTTAGTGCGTCATTGACGCAAACGATTAACGTGACATACAAAGGGAAAAAAAATCCCCGTATAGAATTTCCAACGCCGCCCGGTCCTATCCGCTTTCCCGCGCCAATTACACTCGAAACGCACTTAAAAGCGGTGTGTTTGGATGATATACCGGGTCAATTTCAGTACTTCCCCCCACCGGACTCGATATTGGACGTTGGCGATAACTTTATAGCCGTTGAATTCACACCAGCAGATAATTTGAAATGGAGTCGTATTCGCCGCAGTACCTGGATCACCGTACTCCCTGCAACGCCGCGAATACTATGGAAATCGCCACCATTTATGAACTTTAAAGAGGAATTAGGGGCTGAGCACTACGAGGTCAAGGCCGTGTTGCCCGCCAAAGACACCAACGGCGGCGTGGAAGATGAACCAGTAATGGGTAGGTTTTACTTCGACCCGCCTATCGGCACGATTCTGGACGCTGGTGAGCACATACTAACGTGTCACTTTGAGCCGTACGGCAAGAACTACATCCCCGTTCAGATGCGCAATAGCGTGATGGTGAGTCGCTGCTATCCCAGACTAGAGTGGCTGCCTCCGAGCGCTAGTAATGCTACATTCCCTTACTACATTAAGCAGAAGTTGCACCTGACCGCTAAGTGCGTGTACCCCATTAGGGAGCGTAAAATCGGCGAGCTGGAAGATAGACCTATCCCGGGCAAGTTCGAGTACTCGCATAAAGATGGCGACCTATTGAATGCCGGGGAAACGACTATAACTGTCCTTTTCTTACCGCTGGACTCGATTAACATGTACTCTGCCACCGCCTCTATCAAGCTAACGGTTGCCAAAAAGACTCCGTACATCCTATGGGATAAGGCACTACCTGACAATGGGAGCCTCCAATACGGTAAAAGGATAACCAAAGCGCATGTGAGTGCCAGTGTAGTAGAAATCGAAGGGACATTTGCTGTCAACTATCCGGTTGGTCATGTCTGTCCACACACCGGTGAGTACACCTTAGTGGCTACATTCACTCCGTCGGAGCAGTACCAGGGCAACTACACCACTGCCACCATCGAACGGAAAATAAATATCACATCAAAGCGAGTGTTGATTGGTTGGGTAGTACCACCTACCAAAGGGGAGCATGACAAGATCGGCTTCCTCGATCTGCAAAACGCACAGTTACTCCACGAGAAGTTTGGAGCCAAGATCTTAGAAGACAATTTAAACGCTTTCGATAAAAGCAATTTAGGGATTAGCGCGGATAGCCCTGAGTTCTGTGGTCGATTTGAGTACGTTTTCCCCACCAAGGCATCGCCGAATCAGGTAGTGCGAGTGACGTACATCCCACCGGTAGTCCACAAAGATGATTACTATAGCTTCAGTATCGAGAGAGTCGTTGATGTAGCTGCCGTGCGGCCTGCGCTGACGTGGTCGATATCATTGAAAGACAGAACTATACCGTATGGACTACCGATTTCGAGAGAAAACATATTAAAATGTCAATGTCGATTGTATGAAGGCACTGTGGTGTACGAGAATGGAGTCGTAGGGAGCACCCCTGCACTCGGTCGGTACAAAGTGCACGCCAGGTTCGTTCCATCGTACGCTCAGTACCAAAATAATGTGTTAATTGCGAAAAGTTCAATTGGATTTACTGTCAGTAAGGCCACACCGAAAATTATATGGGAGCCAGCGAAGTACGTACCATACGGGTACGTACTCAGCGCCAAGGATTTCGCTGCAAGAGCTGTGGCGCCATACATCGAAGATGAAGATGAAGGTGGTGATGATAGTGATGACGATGATAGCAATGATGATGATGATGATGATGATGATGAGCCAAATGTCGTCGTTTCTGATGTCATGCGTACGATGCTAGAGAAAGTGTGTATTGATGAAGAAATACCATGCAGAAGGAAAGAAAAGGTAGTGAAACCTGTTGGGATATTTGAGAAATGCGTACCAGCACTAGGGACTGTTCTTACAACAAAGCGTAACGTGTTGACAATGCAGTTCACCCCGCAAGGAACAACTGCATACTGCTACCGGAAGGTCACCTTGATACGAGAAATATATATAGATGATAAAAAATAAAATGTTAATATGTAAATCTTGTTAAAATACTAGTATAGAATTAACGCTTCTGCAATGTTGCCGATAACCAATCAAGACCTTCGTACAGTCCATCACCAGTGGTGGCGCAACATGCTTGGATATACCATTGTCTATGGCGCAAACCATGCAATCCAAGTTTATCAGTCATTTCAGCGGCACTCATAGCATTAGGAAGATCTTGTTTGTTAGCAAAAACTAATAAGATTGCTTCTCTTAACTCATCTTCATTTAACATGCGATGTAACTCATCTCTGGCAGCAGAGATACGTTCTCTATCATTAGAATCGACGACAAATATTAATCCTATTGCGAATAAATATAAATAAACGAAACTGATATAAAAAGTTGCGAGGAAATGAGTAAACCTTGAGTATTCTGATAGTAATGTCTCCATAATGGACGGATTTTATCTTGTCCTCCGACATCCCAAACTATGAGTGAGTAAGTAAATAAGTAATCAAGAAAGTAAGTGAACAAGTGAATAAGATAGCGTTTAAGTACCAGTAAAGGAAATATTTTTATATTCAACTGTTTCAACATTGAAACCAATCGTCGGTATGGTGGTTACCACTTCGCCCAATTTTAACTTGTATAAAATGGTGGTTTTGCCGGCGGCATCAAGCCCCACCATGAGGATGCGCATCTCCTTCTTGCCGAAGCCCAGAAGGCGCTCCCAAATCCTGCTGAATGTCAGCCCCATCTCGTATAGTTATGGTCTGTGATGAGAATCAAACTGAAAAAGGCCTGAAGGCCGCGATAGGGACCAGGGACGAGCGAGGAATGAATGAATTAATGAAGTAAATACGGGGGCAATGAATGGGGGAAGAGTGAAATGTAGTCCTAGAAGTGATTGGCGATTAGTATTCGCAGTTGCTTCATCAATCTCTATGAACGACTCAAGAATATTCAAAAAGTTTGTAAATAGTACCCAAAATACCAAACTGTGCATATAAGATGCACTGTTTTAACAATAATGTAACAAACACTACCTGCTCATTCAGTTTGCATCCTTCAATCCATCTTACTGGACCTTGTGGTCGTGGCTCGAGACATGGCGAAGGGATTATTCCCGTCGAGTGTAATTCAATTATTGTCGTCACAGTGCGGAATATGGACACCAGCGTGGACTTCCCAGGCGAGAACCTGTTCGACTTCTCCAGCATCGAGGCGCTGGACCCATCAATCGTCGAGGGCTTTCGGGTGCTCTACGAACGAGAGGTTCCGTTGGAGATTAGAACTCAGAGTTTCGATGGGGAATTGACGAAGCCAAATCTATTGGTACGTGCTCATTATTAGTGATATCACTCGAGTGCCACACTCTTCATGTTATCTTTGACACTATCATTCACATATCTTGTTATTTGTCCACAGGAGAGCATCAAGGTCAAAGTGCTGGTCATGGGATCAAGTGACTCGCCACAGACGGTTAGAGTAGAACTAAGTAGTGAGGCGGATTTATTTTTTCATTACATACACTACATTGATGATAATGGTAATCATCTATTAGACTTACCAAATTACTTATTTACTTTATTCACTAATTTACTTTTGCACTGTATTACATATATTACTATAGACTTCAGTAGAATCAAAGAGTCTCAAAAATTAATGGTTGCATTCAATGATTATCCTACAGTGCTTGTTCGGATGTTGAATGCGTGTATCCGTGAACCTCATACACACTTTGGTATATTTGTATTACTAAATGAAAATGACGCTAGGTTAGACTTCATCCAGAATATGGAATACAAGTATATTGAATTAATGAGCTGCAACTGCATCCAGTCACCCTCTGAGCTGGTGCAGCAACATATTACTTACAGATATAATTCAATGAAGCAAAAGCTGGCGATAATGCAGTCGAGACTGCATGAGATTAATACATTAGTAAAAACCAAAAATCCGTCACTCCTCCTGCAATTGAATAGAAATGTGCCCAATTCGCCCGGCGCAACATCCAGTAGTTCCTCCACGAATCGCCGCTAAAGCATTGATAATGTCCGTTTGAAGATGAAAATAATATATATATCGCGCAAGTATTGTAATTAATATAACAACAAATAACAGCTACAGCTAACTAGTGGCGCATTAGACCACTCGCTACACTTTATCTACGGGGTTGCTTTGCACTGACAGGCCTGTCAGTGCTCCTAACGATGCTACTAACGACGTTGCAACACTTGGACTACTACCAGCAGAGCTTTCATCTTTGCTTAGTGTTTTCCTGTTGTTAGCAAATGGTGGTGTTAGTGACACTAAAAAATTTTTAATTGGTTTTGATTCTGCAGAATTAGTTGTGTCGATTGTTTTCCTATTGCCACCAAAAGGTGGCGTTAATGACGATAGAAATCCACCGGATCCGTGGCTGCTCTGACTAGACGTATCGTCACTGTCGGGAGGCGTGGTCGCATCCGACTCATCCTTCTTCTTGGAAACGATGGAGCGAAAGAGTGATTTTGACTCTTTTGTGGGGCTATTATTTAACATTTTTTGTAACGGCGGCGTCAGCGTGGTGCTGCGGTCTCGCTCGCTTTCGGTGGATGTGGATAATGATGACGATGATGTTGATGCAGTACCCAGTGTTATTGGGGAATAACAAGGCTTTGCGAGTTTGTTTCGATAGTCAACACCAGCCTCGACTAGTTTACTCTCTATTGATGCGAGATATTGCTGCTGCGGCCCGACTACAGAGCCAGGACGGCATATCCGGTGCCAGGCAATGGCTTCATTCACGGAGTAGTTATAATGCTTTACCATGTAAGCTGCAATATTCGTTCCTGTTCTACCTAAACCCGCTTTGCAATGCACAGCAATCGCCCCCTTTTCCGTTTCTCCTGTAGGTAATATAGATGTTAGAGAGGTTCTGGGCGAGTGAGTGACATAATACGTCGAACCTAATGACAAAAATGACTGTAATATCTGCTCCGTGGGGTTCCCACCATCTTCATAAAACAATTCCACGTGTTTAATCCCCGCGCGAGTAAAAACGGTGCGATCGTAGCATTTAGAATTGAATCTAACAATGACGGTGACACCCAACTCTTTTAATACTGGAACGTACTCCTCTGGTGCCATTGTCTCGACGCCTGGAGATATTTGTCGCTTTTTGGTGACAGGCCCAGAGAATGCGAGAAAT
>JACCDO010384844.1_pt1 | contig 11153 bp, 11 predicted proteins | sample 7446101 | NCBI WGS metagenome assembly JACCDO01 (sample SAMN15323440, study PRJNA562643) | freshwater metagenome | isolation source: river surface water | place: USA:Blue River Watershed | collected 2017-08-16
GGCAACTAACCCTGTGCTAGGATCAATTATTGGTAAGGCACTAGAAGACAAAGATACTGGCGAAGCTGGTATCATCCAAGTTGCTGTGGGGAGAGTATAATGTCTAGACTAAGTTTATTATCGCAAACTACAGCTAACGACTTAGTTGTAAACATTGGAGATACTCCTAATGATAAGACAGGAGATCCGTTGCGTGATGCATTTAATAAAATTAAAAGCAGTTTGGATCGTGCTGAAACTAATTTTATTGAGCTATATAATACCGCTGCAGCAGATGTACAGATACCTAGCCAATCAGGCAACAACGGCAAATACTTGACCACCAACGGCACTACACTTAGTTGGGGTACAGTTGCAAGTACAGATACTGGTGACATAACATTTAATGCCAGTACCATGTCTGGTCCGCAAGATGAAATCCTTTACCTTAGAGCATTAGATAGTTACGGTGTAGGAGCAGGAGCGATTGAAATTGATCCTTCCTATGGTTTAGTATTACTAAAAGGATTGTATCCTAATCAATATACATTTACTGATTCTGATTGGTCATCTGCTGTGCATCAAATTAATGGTTCTACAAACAGATTAAACATCCAAGGTAGTACTAATATGGTAAACTGGTTGACTAACAACATCAGCGGCATAGAAGAAATACGAGTATCGTGGAATGGCGGCAATCAAAGAGTAGTTCAAACTGGTTTAAGTTATGGTATCGGTGGTGTATTCATTGGAACTGGTGCTGTAGCACCTGACACTGATCCAACAACCGTAACCACAATCACAATTGAATACTATGACAGATCTCAAATATCCGTTGATGCTGGCAATAGTACTATAGAAATAAATGGCGGAGTGCAGTCTTCCATATACGTCCGTTCGAAAAATTCCATAACTATTGATTCAGATGGAAATAACTGGAGTTTTAATAATACAGGCGATTTATCTGTTCCCGGTAACATTACTAAAGCATCTGGCAATTTAGAAATCACAGCAGAAAATTATGTGGTTATTGACAGCACTAACGGTGGTCAAATTGACATCGGTGCTAATCAATCCGGTGAAGGATCTGGAGACTCGGGACCAATATTAATGGGTCACGCAGGCAATACTTTAGATATTCAATCTGGTAAGATAAGAGTAAATTCAGCTGTACCTACACACAGTACAGGCGCACTCAATGATGTTGCTGGACTAGTAGCGTTTGATGCCTCGTACATTTATTACTGTACAGCTGATTATGTAACAGTAGGCGGAGGTGGCGGAGCGTCTGCTTCTTTAGTACCTAATGAACTAGGACAAAGTGTAAACACTATTACCATAGCAAAAGGTGCACCTCCTAATACCAACTGGGCTGATCCGCAAGTTGGTTGGACGTTGACTGTAAATTCAACTACGGTAACTGTTGAAGAAATCACTGGAGATGTTGATAATCTGTATATTGTAGTAAGCGGATTTATAACACTACCACCAACTGGATCGATAACGTTTACAGAACCTGGAGGTACACAACCAGATATTTGGAAGCGAGTAGCATGGTCTAACGACACATGGTAAATATATTAAAGAGAACGTACTATGCCAATACAAACAATTAATCTAGGTAACTATGCAAATGACGGCACCGGCGACGATTTGCGTACTGCTTTTGAAAAAGTAAATGCAAATTTTGAATTAGTCGGTGGAACATTAGGTATCATCAACGGAGAAAATTTAGGATCCGGTATTGCTGTTTTTAAACGAAGAGACAATGACAATTTAACTTTAGAATTTAAAACACTAACTAGCTCAGATAATTCTGTTGAGATTACTGCAAATCCAGACGGTAACACTATTAATTTTGTAAACAAGTCGTTGCTTGAAAATGATCCTTCCCCTTCTTTGTCAGCGGACTTAGAATTAAACGGAAATAATATAGTAATTGGATCAGAGGGTTATGGAGATGTACAAACAACAGTCTGGGGCATTGATGTTAGAAATACAAATAGTCTAATTGAAATGTTTATACAATCTGGATCAGTAAGTTTAGACTTTGGTTCAATCCAAGAAGGAACCACAGGAGTTCCCGATGCACCTACAAACATTGTAGATCTTAACGGTGTTCTTCCAGCGTTTGCTGGATTTTCTGTTCCTGATCCATCAGGAATAAATTTAAATTTTGGATCAATAGCATAATATGGCACTCAATGTTTGGACCAAACCTACTGGCTGGAACTTTGGCCAGGAAATAGGAACTAATATCACTGTACATTCTGGGGAGTTCATTCCTGGATTCCAGTATGTGATACAGAGTGTTGGAACAACAGATTTTAAAAAAATAGGTGCTCTACAAAGTATAGTTGGCACTATTTTTACTGCCTCTAATTCAGGGGCAAACGCAGGACCAGATCAAGTTGATTTTGAAACAGGGTTAACTTATACTAGCCCAGGTTCAGGAACAGCATCAAGATTAGCATTTAGCGAACGAAATATATTAAAAATTTTACTGCCTGTTCAAAATGAAAGCGGTGTAGATTTTAATGTTATATCCGGTAAACTGCCGCCAGGCATGAGGCTTGCGTATGACACAGAACTAAACAAGTGGGTAATAACTGGTTCTGCTTTTGAAGTTCCTCGTCTTACTGATTTTCAATTTTGTATAAGGGCCAGCAAAAACGGTGAGATATCAGATAGGACATTCTTTATCACAATCGAAGGCGAAGACAAACCAGAGTTTTTAACAAACGAGGGGCTGCTACCACTGGGTAATAACGATGAACTGTATGTTCCAGATAGCAGTTATGTTGACTTTCAAATTGAAGCAATTGATAAAGATACTTCATCAGGACAGCGTTTAAGTTATTTCATTGCCGACGGTGATGGAGAATTGCCACCAGGGTTAATATTAACATCTGACGGAAGGATTGTTGGATTTGTACAACCTACATTATCCATTAAACCAACAGACGGAAATGGTACATTTGATAACAGCTATTATGATGCTGTTGCATATGATTTTGCCTTTACTCCAACAAACGGTTACGACAGTTATACATTTGACAGCGTATTTTTTGACTTTGCGTTACAGTCAACCAGACCTAAAAAACTAAACAGAACTTTTGAATTCTTTATCACAGTCACAGACGGCGATAGTTCTGAGCGAAGAAAGTTTAAAATTTTTGTAGTAGGTGATGATTATTTTAGAGCAGACAACACTACGTTACTAACAGGCGATCCACTGTTTACAACTGACGTCACATACTTACGTTCCCCAGTGTGGTTAACTCCTAGCTATCTAGGACTGTACAGAGCTAATAATTATATTACATTAATTTTAGATACATATGATACAGAAAATGTAATTTACAGTTCTGAAATTATCAATGCTGATACAAAATCAACCACACGTAAGATTTCACCATTGGACAATGTTTCTACTGGAAATAAACTAACAGTTGCATACACCGCGGTTGCACCCACTGTTGGACATTTTCTTACTTTCCAAGGTTTAGTAACTGGATCTTCAAAAATTTTCCAAGTTACTAATGTAGAATCTCTTTTAAACCATCAATACAGACTAACACTTAACGACACCCTTGAAGTTGATATTCCAAACGGTATTGAATTTTTAATTGGTACTATGAGCCAACTTCCGGAAGGCATGCAATTTGACGAGAACAATGCAGAAATTTTTGGGTTAGTTCCTTATCAGCCAGCAGTAACAAAAACTTATAAATTTACAATAAGTGCTACTAAACTTGGTGATAAGGGAGAACGTGCTACTACATCAAAAATTTTTACAGTAGATTTACTTGGTGAAGTTGACAGCGTACTACGATGGAGTACTGACAGCGACTTAGGCACAATTAATGCAAATTTTGTATCGACATTATCAGTTAATGCAATTTCAAATATTGAAGACAACACAATTTTATACACAGTAACCAGCGGTAGTTTACCTCCAGGACTAAGTCTCGACCTCGACGGCGAGATAGTTGGGAAAGTAAACCAATATGCAACTTTAGACGGTGACGGAAACGTATTAGTTCCAGGACTAACTACATTTGATTTTACTACAACCCCGACTACATTTGATGGTGATACTACCAGTTCAGACAGAGTATTTGAGTTTACAGTCAAGGCTCAAGACAAATACGGTTATAGTGCTATTTCTAAAACTTTTAAAATAACTGTTGATACTCCAAATCAAAAGGTATTCAGTAACATAAGAGTTCAACCATTCTTAAAAACATCTCAAAGAGCTCTGTGGAAAGAATTTATCAACAATGCTACCGTGTTTACTCCAACAAGTATATACAGGACCAACGATACAAATTTTGGTATTCAAGATAATTTGTCCATGATAGTATATGCTGGGATAGAAACAAAAGAAGCGGCTGCGTATGTAAGCGCCATGGGGCTAAATCATAAAAAGAAACGTTTTCATTTTGGATCAGTTAAAAAAGCAGTTGCTTATATACCGGGAACTAAAACTGCGGTATATGAAGTTGTCTATGTTGAAATGATAGATCCATTAGAAATAAACGGAAAACGATTACCTTTAGAAATTAAAAACTTAGGAAAAGATCCAAAAACTATTACTGTAGACACCAGCAACTCTATCTGGAGTAGATCCTTGTCTGACTTGTTAAGAGACGATCCGTACTCCGAACGCCCTGAAAAAAATATCACGGTGGATAGCCAGGGTTATCAGGTGTCTGACCCTAATGTTGACACTTACTTTCCAAACAGCATTAGTATTTGGAGAGAACGATTACAAAAATGGACCGAGAATAACGAATCCTTTGCAGTAGAAAGAAACTATCTTCCGCTGTGGATGCGCAGCATACAACCAGGAACAAAGCAAGAAATTGATTTTAAATTAGCCGTACCGCTCTGCTACTGCAAAGTTGGGGCGGCCGATGACATTTTACTTAATATTAAGAATTATATAAAAACTAGCGGATTTTCCTTTAACCAGCTAGATTATACAGCAGACAGGTATATAATTGATTCTGTTGAAGGTTTAACCGCAGATAAATACCTAGTATTCAGAAATGATAGGATAACAATATGAGCAGCCAAATAGATAATTCCAACATTGATAACACATTTCCCGAAGCCGGCAAGGACAACGATAGCCAGGGTTTTAGAGATAATTTTTCAGCTATCAAAACAAACCTTGCTTATGCAAAAACTGAAATAGAAGATTTACAAAACAATGTTGTCAGGACAGACCAAGATAACGATTTAGGTGGTAAAAACCTCTCCAATGGTAATTACACAAATTTCCATGGAACATCGTATTCGCAAACTGTTAGCGGCACAGCAAATATTGATATAGCTAACGGATCAATGCAGTCATTTATCCTAACTAGTAACTCTACATTTACATTTATTAATTGGCCTGATACTGGAATTTACGCATCTGTAAGAGCTCATTTTAAAAGCGATGGATCTATCATTAGTGTTGGAAACGATATAGTCACTGGTAAACGATATACAATTAATGAAGTTAACAACACAAACTTTATTTCCATGGGTGCAGAACCTACCGCAGTATTTGTTGGATCCATTTCAGGTAACGTCTTAACTGTTAGCTCAAAAACTTCAGGAACGATTAGTTTAAATACCTACATTTTTGGTCCTGGCATTACATCTGGTACAAAAATCAGTGCAACAAAAAATGAAAATCCTACTTTAACTGGAACTGGCGGTACAGGAACCTATACTGTAGATCTTATTCAAACAGTTGGATCAACAGCCATAAACGGAATTACCACCGGAGTTATTTTCACAGCTACATCTAAAGGTAGTGGAACAGGAAAAGTACAACCTTGGAAAGAAGTAGCGTTAAACACTGAAGGTACTGGAACTATTAACCCTAGTGCAGAATTTAATTTACCTTTATTATTAAATCCAAATGGTTCAGAGCAAGTCATCGAAGCATGGTGTTCAACAGGTACAACTTCTAAGAAAGTTTTTGTTAGTTACGTAGCTAACTTAGATACTACTAATAAAAATTATACTAATTTAAATGTAGGAACATTAAGAATTGACGACTTAACTGACTCAACAGATAAGAATACCGGAGCCTTCCAAGTAAAAGGTGGTGCTGGAATTGTTAAAAATTTAAATGTTGGCGGAGACGTTGTAGTCGATGGAGATTTATTAGTAAGTGGGACAACTACTCTAGTTTCTTCTTCTATTACTATTTCAGACATTGCAAGTATTACTAATGTTGAAGTAGAAGATCCTCGCAATGGCGATGCATTAAAATATGACTCAGAGTTGGATAAATGGACTAACAATGTTGATTTAATCACTTATGCTGTTACTGTTGATAGTAACCAAGGTGCAGGATTAGGAGGACAAGGTGTATTTTACATTGATGATGTTCCTCTTTCTACCGACACTGGAATTCAAATTAGTAATTTGAAATCTTTTAGTATTGGAAAAAAATATAGATTTCTACAATCTGACACTTCAAATAACGGATACGATTTAAGATTTTCAACTAAACCAGATACGATTGTTAACCCTGATAATAATCCTGCAGATAGGACTATTCTTCCATACACTGAAAATGTAGTAGTTAACGGTCAAGCAGGTTATGCCAATGCTTATACTGAAATTTTAATCACAGAAGACACACCAAGTCCGTTATACTTGTATGCCGATATGGGCGATCCTGCATTAGAAGTTGACAGCAGTATTGGAAACCTAAGTAACTTCAGTATCACTGGAACTGCTGGACAATTTACAATCAACCCAGCCGCAACCCTGACAACTAATAAGCCAATTAGAATCAGTGGATTATGGACTGGCAGCACAGCACCATACGGGTACAATTCAGCAGGAACAATTTATTATATTAAAGCAGGTGGTACAGGAACAAGTTTCCAGTTGGTCCAAAGCCCTGGCGCTGAACCTTCTGATTTTACCACAGTTGGAACACCTAACGCAATTTCATTAACTGTTTCTCCTCTTAGAAACTCTGCAGGCTATACAAATACTAATAAAATTGGAGCAGAATATCCTGTCACAGTAGCAAAAGGGCCTGTAAAGATTGTTTCAGATTACTCTGTCCCAGGCAGTCAAATAATAATTGCAGATACAACTGCAAACGCAATTACAATTACATTGCCGTTGGCTCCAACTGTTGGAACTAGTATTACAATTTTTGATAGCGGAAATGCTGGAACAAATGCTATTACTGTTGATCCAAGTGACCCAGCAGTGACAATTAACGGAGCAACAGGCAATATTACCATTAATGGAAATTATGGAGCTATCACTCTTGTATCTGATGGAGTAAATTGGTCTTTAGCTAGACTATCATTTAATGGTAGTGAAGATGTTTCTGCATCAACAGCAATTAACCTATCAACAGCCGTAAGTTATTTTAGCACATCTGGCACTGAATCTTGCACACTGGCGGCAGGTATAGAAGGCCAAGTAAAAACATTAATTATGAAAAATGCTTCTGGAACTATGGAAGTTTCAGTTTCAAATGCAGGCTGGAAGACCAGCGGGTCAGGATCGATTGTATTCGGAACCACAGGAGATTCTTGTATTCTACAATACATACAAGGCAAATGGTATGTAATCAGCAACAATAATTGTATTGTTGAAGGTAAAATGCCTGCAGAAATTATTGCTGTTCCTGTACTGGCCAGCTCATCAGGAATTGAAGGCCAATTGGCATATGATACTAACTACGTATATGTGTGCGTTGCGGCCAATACCTGGAAACGTGCATCATTAAGTACTTGGTAATAATTTATGCATCCGTTAGTCACAGACCTAAGCAATCTAAAAGATAACGAAGTAGAATCTAAAATTAGTGAATTAACTCGGAAATACTTTGCAACTCAAAATTTTGAGTTGCGTAACCAAATTTCATTAGTTTTAGATTCTTATAGGACTGAGCTAGCCAAACGACAAGCGGCCGCATATGAAAAAATGATGTCTAGCCGCAATAAAGATCTTGACAAACTAATTAAAATCAACTAATATAGTTGAATGCAATTAGACAAATATTCTAATCCAATTTTTAACGAGCAGGACTTGTTTGAAGCCTTATACAAAGGCCATCGACCCAATCCAGCCGATATCATATTTGTTGAAGACCGTAACTGGGAAATACTTCAATATGAAGGCGCAACCGGGCTAAGATTTATCGAACCAATTAATAGCCCAACACTAACTGCCGAGCAACTTGACAAAGAATGGCAAAAACAGTGGAATATGCCCGATGAATATAAACAACTGGATATCGAAGCATGGCTCAAAGAACAATGCCCACCTTGGGATCCAGAAGCTACTAGATTACACGAAGAGTTGGCTGCGTATAAAGCAAGAAACATGCTAGATTTATTACGCTGGTTAAAATATTTTGTAGATACTTGTTCAAAAGAAGGAATAGTATGGGGGGTAGGCCGAGGGTCTAGCGTAGCCAGCTATATTTTATACTTAATTGGTGTACATAATATAGACCCAATCAAATATAATTTAGACTGGCAGGAATTCCTGAGATAAGTAAAGCATAGTCCTAGGAGATTAATATGGCAATGAAAGAACAACAAAGGCAAGTTTATCGCTCAATGCAGGGCAAAGAAGTTGACATGCAAAAATTAGTAATGGCTAACGAAATGACCGTAGCTGTTGGAAATGTCAAAGTTAATGCTCGCGGCGACGAACTAGGCCCAGGTGGCAAAATTATAAAAAAACGTGAAGAGTTGATGCGCGAAGCACCAAACTCAAGTGTTAAGAAAAATATCGAAAACGAGGATCCTACGGGGGGTGTATGAGTAGAGCCAAAGCCAGTCAGATTAGACCAATTCGTAAACATATCTTGGTAAGAGATATGAATTTTGGTGAGCAAGTAACCAAAGGTGGAATTATTTTACGCAGTGATGATGGAAAGTCTGAAGGTGTAAAACCTCGATGGGCTAAAGTATTTGCTGTTGGCCCTGAACAAACTGACGTTAAAATTGGAGAGTGGATTTTAATTGAACACGGTCGTTGGACAAGAGGAATCACTGTTGAAGAAGACGACGGCACTGAATTCACAATGTGGAGGATCGATCCAGAAGCTATCCTGCTGTCCGCTGATCAAAGACCAGAAGGCGCAGAATTTGGACAGTATTCAAGCCCCACGCACGGCACTGAAATTCGTCCAGAAGATTTTGTTCGATAATAGTTTTTACTTTTGAACAACAGGGCTATTGACTAGCCCTGTTCTTTTCTATATACTTTTAAAATAAAGGAGAGTTCTCATGAACGAATACGAAAAGAATATAGAAGTAATGAAAGATTTACGTGACAGGATTGATAATGTTTTAAAATCAAATCCGTCAATGACAGCATATTCCCATCCCGATCCTGTAAAACACAAATACATTAGTTTTGCCAAAAGTGCTGTAAGAATTGCTGCTGGTGTAGCACTATGCTACAGTATGTTCTGGTACGCAGGCAGTTTGCTAATTCTAGCAGAGGCATTGGGTGTTGTTGAAGAAATGGTATGAGAATAGGATTTACTTGCTCAACATTTGATTTATTTCATGCTGGGCACATTATGATGCTCAAAGAAGCTAAATCACAATGCGATTACTTAATTGTTGGGCTACAAACGGACCCAACTATTGACAGACCCGAAACAAAAAATAAACCAATTCAAAGTATTTTTGAACGGTTTGTGCAACTACAAGCCTGTAAATTTGTCGACGAAGTAGTAGTATATGCTACTGAAAAAGATTTAATCGACATCTTGCTTTCTTATCCTATTGATGTTAGAATATTAGGAGAAGAGTATGCTGGTAAAGAATTTACCGGGTGGGACATTCCAATGGAATTTTATTTTAATCAACGCAGGCATAGTTTTAGCACAAGCGAACTTAGACAGCGAGTTATAGAGGCAGAACATGAAAGAACTATGGGTAGAAAAATATCGTCCTAAAACATTAGACGGTTATGTCTTTAGAGACACACATCAAAAAGAACAAGTACAACGCTGGGTCAAAGAAGGAACTATTCCCCACTTGCTGTTTAGCGGTAATGCAGGCATTGGTAAAACAACTTTGGCTAAAATTTTGTTTAACGAGTTAGATTTAAACCCGCTTGATATTTTAGAAATCAACGCATCAAGAACTAACTCTGTCGAAGATGTTCGAGATAAAATTGTCAATTTTGTTCAAATGATTCCGTTTGGGTCATATAAGGTGGTACTACTAGATGAAGCAGATTATCTCTCGCCAAATGCTCAAGCGGCGCTCCGTGGTGTCATGGAAGAATATCATAGCACGGCTCGCTTTATCCTTACTTGTAATTACCCTAACAGGATCATTCCTGCTTTACATTCAAGATGCCAGGGCTTTCACATTGAACGGACTGACATTACTGAGTTCACTGCTCGTGTTGCTACTATTTTGGTTGAAGAAAATGTAGAGTTTGACCTAGACACACTTGATACATTTGTTCGTGCTACATATCCAGATTTGCGTAAATGTATTCAAATGGTTCAGCAAAATAGCTTGGACGGTAAATTACACAGTCCAGAAAAAGGCGACAGCGGAGAAGCTGATTATAAAATTGAAATGGTTGAACTTTTTAAAGCAGGCAAGATTAGTGAAGCTCGTAAACTAGTATGTAGTCAAGCAAGGCCAGAGGAAATGGATGAAATCTATCGCTGGCTTTACGATAATGTAGCAATCTTTGGTGACGAAGATAAGCAAAATAAGGCTATTCTTATTATCAAACAAGGTCTAGTAGATCATACGCTGGTTATTGATCCAGAAATTAATTTAGCGGCTACACTAATTAGACTAGCAGCACTATGAAGACTAAGTTAAAAGAAGCCTATATGAAGACTGCGGAAACATTCGCAGAACTTAGCCATGCACGTAGATTACACGTTGGTGCTATCATTGTAAAAGATGATAGAATTATTAGTATTGGTTATAATGGTATGCCTGCGGGCTGGGACAACAACTGCGAAGATAAGGAATGGATGGACCGTGATGCAGGAGGTTGGCTCAATCCTGATGAAATATACGAACGTTGGCCTTTGGTTGAATACAACGAAGATGCCGAGGAAGAGTATAGATACCGACTTAAAACTAAACCGGAGGTTCTACATGCCGAAACAAACGCAATTGCCAAGTTGGCTAAAAGCA
>JACCDO010479098.1_pt1 | contig 11151 bp, 7 predicted proteins | sample 7446101 | NCBI WGS metagenome assembly JACCDO01 (sample SAMN15323440, study PRJNA562643) | freshwater metagenome | isolation source: river surface water | place: USA:Blue River Watershed | collected 2017-08-16
GGCGACCTGCTGCCTGAAGGGCTTAATATCGGAAGCCGGGAATGGGCGGGGACCGCGCTGTTTGATCCCGATAGCGCAACCCTGACCTTGTTCTACACCGCATCCGGCTATCGCGGGGAGCCGACGCCCAGCTTTGCGCAGCGCTTGTGCCAGACGCGGGCACATCTGTCCGTCACCGACGGCTTGGCGGTCACGACAGGCTGGACGCCTTTGGTGGAATCGGTTGTTGCCGATGGCGTCCATTATGTGGTCGTCGATCAGAAAGAGGGCGTGCCGGGCTTTATCAAAGGCTTTCGGGATCCCGCCCATTTTCGTGATCCGGAAACCGGGGACGATTATCTGTTCTTCACCGGATCGCTGAAACCCGCGTGCAGCGACTGGAATGGCGTCATCGGCGTGGCGCATTCGACCAGCGGCCAGCATGATCGCTGGACGCTGTTGCCCCCCATTTTGTCGGCCGATGGGGTGAATAATGAACTTGAACGCCCGGTTATGATCTGGCGGGATGGGTTATATTATCTGTTCTGGTCCACGCAGCGTAAGGTTTTTGAGCCATCGGGTCCGCAGGGGCCGAACGGGCTTTATGGTATGGTCGGCACGTCGCCTTTGGGGCCGTTTCGCCCCCTGAATGGCCATGGCCTTGTTGCCGCCAACCCCGATCACGCGCCCTACCAGACCTATAGCTGGTGGGTGACGCAGGATCTGACCGTGCATGGTTTTGTTGACCTTGTCGATGTCGCCTCGGCGCAGGATGTGGTGGATGATGCGGCCTGGCGCCGGGCGCATTTTGGCGGCGTGCCCGCCCCTGTGTTCAAAATCCGGCTTGAAGGTGAACGTGCTTTTGTCGACACCAACGGGTGATGACCATGCATGGCTTGATTGAAGCAGGCGGAACCAAATTCATCCTTGGCGTGGCCGAGGCGGATGGCCGCATCGTCGCGCGCCATCGCCTGCCAACAACCACGCCCGATGCCACTTTGGGCGCCGCGATTGACTGGTTTCGGGGTCAAGGGCCGATCGACCGCATGGGGATTGCATCCTTTGGGCCGCTTGGTCTGGATCGTGCTGCACCCGATTGGGGCCATATCCTCGCCACGCCCAAACCAGATTGGAGCATGGCTGATCTCGCTGGCCCGTTCATGCGGGCCTTTGACTGCCCGGTTGCGATCGATACCGATGTCAACGGTGCGGCGCTGGCCGAAAGCCTGTGGGGTGCGGGCCAGGGCGTCCGGTCCTGCGTCTATCTGACGATTGGCACCGGCATTGGCGGCGGTGCGGTTGTGGATGGCCGGATCATCGGCGGGGCCGGTCATCCCGAAATGGGACATATGCGTTTGCCGCGCCATCCGGATGATCACGCCTTTGCGGGCCATTGCCCCTTTCATGGCGCCTGTCTGGAAGGCTTGGCCTCTGGGCCTGCCATCCTTGCCCGCTGGGGCGCGTCGTTATCCGATCTGCCGCCCGATGGGCCAGAGCAGGCGATGATCGCCTGGTATCTGGCACAGGCTGTCACCAATTTGCAGGCCGTGTTGGCGCCGGGCCGTATCATCTTGGGCGGTGGCGTGATGGCAACGCCGGGCCTGCTGGCGCGCATCCGCATGCTGGCCGATGATCTGGGGCAGGGGTATTTTGCGACGCGCGCCACCGATATCGTGGTGCCGCCGGGGCTGGGGGCGGATGCCGGCCTGATGGGCGCCTTTGCGCTTAGCTTGACATCCTGACGACAAGCTTTGGTTCCAATATGATGGAGCCTGTGTCTTCGCCTGCAATGCGCCGGAACAACAGATCGACCATGGCCGCGGCCCCGGCTTGCAGATCCTGAGAGATTGTCGACAGGCGCGGCACGGTCTGTTCACCAATGTCCAGCCCGTCATACCCGATCACGCGGACATCGCCCGGCACCGATAGACCCAATTCAGACAGCACGCGCAGTGCGCTCATCGCGATCACGTCTGATGCCGCCACAATGCCCTGTGGACGTTCGCTGACCGATCCCAAGAAACGGGTGATGTCCGGATGCGCGGCTTCGGCGGCAAGATGGGCCGGCACAATGGTCAGTTGATCCGCAATGCCCGCGCGCGCCATGGCCCGGCGACAGCCCTCCAGCCGTTGACCGATTTCCAGCGCATGGGGATCGCCAAAAAAGGCTATGCGTTCACAACCGCGGCTGATGAGGTGGCTCGCCGCCAGATCGCCGCCCAGCACATTGTCTGACCCAACAGCGCAATGGACCTGCCCGGCCTGATGGCCGCCCCACACGACAAGCGGACGATACCGCGCGGCCACCCGGTCAAGGACGGCGGACTGGTCCGACTGGCCAATGACAAGGATGCCATCGGTCTTGCCCGAGCCGATATGCCGATCAAGCCAGCCATCATCTTCGGGAATGACGCGGGAAAGCAGCAGATCATATCCCCGTTCCGTCAAGGCATCGGCAAGATGGCCCAGCATGGTGATGAAGAAGGGATCTGAAATATGCTGGCGGCGTTCATGGCCCAGCGGAATGAGGACGGCGATCGCACCGGTTTTTTGCGTGCGCAAATTCCGGGCAACGACATTAAGCCGAAACCCGTGGTCGCGTGCCAGCGCCTGAATGCGTTCCCGGGTTTGGGGACTGATCAGCGGCGAATCAGCCAAGGCGCGTGAGACCGTGCCGGCGGTGACACCAGCCAGATCTGCAAGCTCTTTCATGGTCCTGATCTGGCGCATTGATGTTCCCGTTCCCACCCGGCTGGTACCATTTCAGCCTAATATTGCTGAAATCAAGGTGAAACTCTGAAATGTCACAGCGCAACGGAAAAATTCAATCGATTGCATTTTCTGTCTTGCAATCGATTGTTATGACTGTATCCCATCGCCTGCTGGCTGCCCAAAGGCAGACCTGTGCGTGTTTTTCAGGGGAGGATTTATGAAGACATCCGGTTTCCGCGCCTGTGCATCTTTCACAGCGATCGCAGCTGCGGCCTTGGCCGTTCAGCCCGCCTTTGCTCAGGCAGCCGATGACGCAGCCGACACAGGTCTTGACGAAATTGTCGTCACGGCATCGAGCCGCGACAAGACGCAGCTCAACAGCTCCATCTCGGTGACGAGCGTGAGCGCTGACCTTATTCAGGATTTCAAGCCCAGTTCAGAAGCGGAAGTCTTCCGCCTGATCCCCGGCATTCAGGTGCCGGGCACGTCGGGTCCGGGTGGCAACTCAAACATCGCGGTGCGCGGTCTGCCGGTGGCAACGGGCGGATCGCCCTTTGTCCAGATCCAGGAAGATGGCCTGCCGACCGTTTTGTTCGGTGATATCCAGTTCGGCAACAACGACTATTGGACGCGCTTTGACGCCTCGGTCGCCAATGTTGAAGGTGTCCGTGGCGGGACGGCGGCCACGCTGGCCTCGCAGGCGCCGGGCGCCATCATCAACTATATCAGCCACACCGGCAAGGATGAGGGCGGCTATGTTCAGCTCAACAAGGGCTTGGGCTTTAACGAAACAAAGGCCGATTTCCGTTATGGCGGTGCGCTTGCGGATGACACCTATTTCCATGTCGGCGGCTTCTTCAAAAAGGGCCGCGGTCCGCTGAGCCCCGGCTATACCGTGTCGGACAGCTATCAGATCAAGGCCAATCTGACGCGTGAATTCAGCGATGGTAAGGGCTTTATCCGCTTCTATGCCAAGCTCGCCGATACGCAGGAGCCGAACTATACCGGTGCGCCGGCTCTGGCCACGATCAACGGCAAGAAGATCAGCAACATCAAGGCCTTCCCGGGCTTTGATGGGCGTGATCAGTCCAACTATTCCAAATATAACCAGAACATGCTGATGCTGAACCGTGAAGGTCAGCTGGAGCGTGTGGCGCTGGACGGCATCACGACGAACCAGAAGTCATTTGGCGCGCAGCTGAAATATGATTTCTCTGACACGGTGACGGTCGACAATAATCTGCGCTGGTCTGACATCAGCGGCGGCTTTGCCTCGCCGTTCCTGAACATTGGCACCACGGCCAGCGTCATCGGCTCCACGATTTCGCGTCCGGGCCTGCCCGATCAGACAGTGGCGGCGATCCGTTATGCCAGCGGGCCCAAGGCTGGGCAGCTCTATACCGGCCAATATGTCGACAATAACGTCAACGTCCGCACGAATATTCGGGATCTGGGCAGCTTCGTGAATGATCTCGCCGTGTCGGGTAAATTCGATGTCGGGGCTGGCAAGCTTACGGCCCGTGCCGGCTTTTTCTACATGGATCAGGACATTGCGATGGACTGGCATGTGAACAAGTCGCTGCGCGAAGTGAATGGCGACAATCCCTCGCAGCTGGATCTGTTCAATGCGGCGGGCGCCAAGCTGACGCAGCAGGGCATTTCCGGCTATAACAATAACTGGGGCGATTGCTGCGCCCGCGATTATGACCTGTCCTACACCAATCAGGCGCCGTATCTGTCGCTTGATCTCGACACCGACAGCTTCGTGATCGATGGCAGCATCCGCTTTGACGATGTGAAGGCTTCTGGCTGGACTGTTGCTGGCGGGGCACCCTTCCTCGTCAATTCGGATGGCGTGCAGATTGCCGCCATCACCGCCAATGGTGCGCGTGAAATCCTGGACTACAGCCGCAGCTACACCAGCTGGTCGGTCGGCGGCCTGTATAAGGTCAATCCGAACACCAGCCTGTTTGCCCGCACATCCAAGGGCGGCCGGTTCAATTCCGACCGTCAGACAGTCAGCGGCAAGTTCAACGCCGACGGCTCGCTTAACCAGACGGGCATCACGCCATCTGTCGATTTTGTGAACCAGCATGAGCTGGGCCTCAAGAACCGCGGCGACCTGTTTGGCGGCCGCTACACGGCAGAGCTTTCGCTGCTCAAGGCGGACTTTAAACAAAGCACCTATGAATTGTCGGCCACGCGCTGCAACGGCGCGGGCGGCTGCATCATCGATGCGAAGTTCAAGTCAACGGGTGCCGAATTCTATGGCACATATCGCAATTCCGGTTTCACGCTGGTGACGACGGCCACCTATACCAAGGCCAAGCGCAAGCTGACCGGTGCGACCAGCTATACCCGTGCCCCCAATCTGCCGGATCTCAGCTACACGATTTCCGCCAGCTATGACGTGAATGACATGGCAAGCGTGGGTCTGAGCACCACGGGTCAGACGAGCACGGTCGATGATGGCCTGAACGTCTATCCGGGCGGCGCGATCTTTAACGGCAATATTGCCGTGCGTCCTCTGGCCAATCTGGAACTGGGCATTCAGGCTTATAACCTGTTCAACCGCCTCGACTTCCGCGGCAATGGCAGCACGCTGGTCAGCCAGACGGGATCGTCGGCCCTGATCAGCGGAACGCCCGTGATCGGCCGGACCTTCACCGGATCGGTCAAGGTGATCTTCTGATCTTGCGGCCAGACCCGTCCGGGTCTTGCGCAAAGCCAAACATGATGGGGAGCGGCGTGCCGCTCCCCATTTTCAATGGGGCGGGCTAAATGCAGATCCGGCGATCATGATGGCGCCGACAAACGGCAGAGGGGGCAAGCGGGCATGACAGATCTGGCGGCACAGATACGCCGCGTGCTGACGCACTTTGAGGGCCCAGAGGGCAAGGATGCGGCGGTGCATGATCAGGCCTTGCAGCTGGCTCGCGCCGCGATGCAGCAGCAGCGGGCAGATCTGGCCCTGCCCGTGCTGGATGCGCTGTCACAATCGGTGCCGGATCGTCCAGAGATTGCGCTTTTACGCGGCTATGCCTTGCGGATGGAGCAGCGCTATCCCGAGGCAGAGCATGTCTTTGCCCAGGGCCATGCCAGCCAGCCATCCGACGCCGGCATGGCCTTTGGCCTTGCCCAGACGCGTTTTGAACTGGGGCTGCCCGCGGCGTCCGCTTTCGCGGCGGCCTGTCGCCTGATGCCGGGTAATGCCGAGGCCGTGCGTAACCATGCCGCAGCCTTGGCGGCGGAGGGGCAGATGGCCGCCGCGCAGGACCTGCTTCTCACCATGCTCACCCACCAGCCAGAGTGGCTGGACGGCCATAAGCTGTTGTCGACGCTGCGCTGGACATCGGGGGATCAGACGCATCATGCCGACAGCTATCAGGCCGCTTGTCGCGCGCGGCCCGGCCATTTGCCGCTGTGGATCGCGTGGTTCAGCGCGGTTGCGCAAACGCGCGACTGGCCCGCCAGCCTTGCCATTTTGGCGGCCGCCGAACAGGCCCTGGGGCCGCAGCCCGGCCTGATCGCGGCGCGCTTTTTTGTTGCGGTTGAATCGGGCGACGCCCAAAATGCAGAGGCGCTGCTTGGTCAGACCGCGTCAATTTCGGGCGATGTCACGGCGCTGAGCCGCGTGCGTTATTTCATCCGGCAACAGCGTTACGACGCGGCGCAGGCGGTTGTGCAGCCGTTGCTGCAGACACCATCGGCGCCTGCCTTTTGGCCCTATATGTCGATCATCTGGCGGCTGTGCGGGGATGACCGTGCTGTCTGGCTTGACCGCCCAGACATGTTCATTCGCGCAATGGATCTGGGTCTTGATGCAGCGATGCTTGATGATCTGGCCGCCTTGTTGCGCCAGCTGCATACCGCCCAAGCCCCTTATGTTGAACAATCGGTTCGCGGCGGCACGCAAACCGACCGATCGGTGCTGCTGCGTCATGAGCCCCAGTTGCAGGCGCTGCGGACACGCCTGACCGCGGCCTTGCGCAGTTATGTTGCCGATCTTCCCGCGCCAGAGCCGGGCCATCCCTTGCTGGGCCTGCCCCGTAGCCAGATGTTGATTGACGGCAGCTGGTCCGTGCGTCTGCACCGCCAGGGCTATAATGTCCCGCACAGCCACCCCAGGGGCTGGCTGAGCACTGCTTTTTACGTGGCCTTGCCGGCGGCCGCGGATATGGGGCCCGCCCCGGCGGGGCATATTGCCTTTGGCACGCCGCCCGCTGAGCTCAACACGGGTTTGACCGCCTATCGAACGATCCGGCCAGAGCCGGGACGGCTCGCCATTTTCCCATCGACCATGTGGCACGGCACCGTGCCTTTTGAGGATGGCGAACGGCTTGTCATCGCCTTTGACATCCGCCCGCCTGCCTATTGAAGCAAAGCGTTGAAACCTGCGGAAATCGATTGCATATATCGTCCAGACACGGCGACTATCGGGGGCATCCCCGCAGTAAAGGAACCCAGAAATGCAGAGTGATCGGGCCATTCGATCCATTGTGATTGTCGGTGGCGGTACGGCGGGATGGATGACGGCGGCGGCGCTTGCCAATGCCCTGCACCGCAATTGCACGATCACCCTGATTGAATCGGATGAGATTGGGACGGTGGGTGTCGGCGAAGCGACGATCCCGCCCATTCGCACTTTCAACGAAACGCTGGGCATTGATGAGGCAGATTTTGTGCGGGCCACCCAAGGTTCGTTCAAGCTGGGCATAGAATTCGTCAACTGGGGCCGCCAGGGCCATCGGTATTTTCACCCCTTTGGCACGCATGGCCGCAATTTCGATATGGTGCCGATGCACCAATATTGGCTGGATGCGCACGCGCGTGGCGTGGCGCCGGCGCTGGATGATCTGTCGATGGGCTGGGCGGCGGCCAAGCGCGGCCGCTTTGCGCCGCCTGTGGCTGATCCGCGCCATGTGCTGTCGACATTTGACTATGCCTATCATTTCGATGCCGGGCTTTATGCGCAATTCCTGCGCCGTTATTCCGAAGCGCGCGGCGTGACCCGCATCGAAGGCAAGATTGCCCATGTCACGCAACAGCCGGAAAGCGGCTTTGTGGACACCGTTGTGCTGGCGGATGGCCGGTCATGCGCCGCCGATCTTTTCATTGATTGTTCAGGCTTTCGCGGCCTGTTGATCGAAGAGGCATTGCACACGGGATATCAGGATTGGACGCATTGGCTGCCCTGTGATCGCGCCATGGCGGTGCCCTGTGCCAAGGGTGGCGAATTCACGCCCTATACGCGCTCCACAGCGCGCGATGCGGGCTGGCAATGGCGCATTCCGCTGCAACATCGCACGGGCAATGGCTATGTCTATTGCAGCGCCTTTACCAATGAAGATGCGGTGCAGGAGACATTGCTGGCCAATCTGGACGGGGCCGCACTTGCCGATCCCAAACCACTGCGCTTTGTGACGGGACGTCGCACCCTGTTCTGGAACCGCAATGTGGTGGCCATTGGCCTGTCCGGCGGGTTTATGGAGCCGCTGGAATCCACCAGTATCCATTTGATCCAAGCGGGAATCGCAAAGCTGCTGGCCTTGTTCCCCGACCGGGATTTCGATCCGATGGTGACCGATGAATATAACCGCATCGCGATCAATGAATTTGAACGCATCCGCGATTTCATCATCCTGCATTACAAATTGACTGACCGCACCGACACCGAATTGTGGCGATATTGCAAGGACATGGCTGTGCCGGATACGGTCAACTGGAAGATTGAGCATTTCCGGCGCTATGGCCGACTGCTCGCCCGGGATGCGGACCTATTTGGCCCGGCGAGCTGGCTTGCCGTTCATATTGGCCAAGGCAATATGCCACAGGGGACCGACCCCTTGCTCGCGCATCGGGGCGCGGACAGCGTGGACTGGCTGCGTAAGCTGGAACAGGCGCTCGCCAAGGCGGCCGAACATTTGCCGACACATGCCGCCTATATCGAGCGGACCTGCGCGGCCGCGGCCTGACCGGGGACCGGCGGGGCCGTTCGTCAGATGATGGGCGTGTTGTCCATGCTGCCCAGCATGGCGAGCATCCGGCGTGTTGCGTCCTCGGTCAGGGCGACAAAGATGCGGCGGGCGTCGCTGGGGTCAGTCCAGCGTTTCACCAGGCCACGATCGGCCAGCTCGCGGATCTTGCGGATCGCGGTCGAAGCCGGGACAGACGCCGCAATGGCAACGCTGGTCACCGATTCCTGACGATTTTCGATATGCGCGGCGGTCAGTTCCAGCAGAATATCCCAAGACGGGTCTGAGAAGAGATCACCTTCGAAATATTTCTGGCGGTTGCGGCGCGCCTTGATGATCCCTTTCAGAACCGACGGGTGCACGGCGTTGGGATTGGCCAGCGATGACAGAACCTCGTCATCGCTAGGGGTGGCATCGGCCTCACTCACGCCCAATTTGTCCATCAGCAGGCTCAGCGATGTCTGGATATGGGCGATGGAGTCCGCGACCTTGGTGTCGTGCGATGCGGCGCCAGGGCCGCTGAGGCGCAGTGCCGCCCGATCAATGGCAGCCTTGAACGCATCGGTGCGGACAGGCTTGGTCAGAAAGTCGATCACGCCCTGCTGCATGGCCTGAACCGCCAGCTCAAGCGATGGATTGCGCGTCAGCAAAATGGACAGAAAATTACGGCCAGATTGGTTTATTTCGCCAATTGCACGTAATAAATCGAGGCCGGATTCAGTCGGAAAAGAACAATTTGCGATGATCAAATTGATTTCTGTATGGCGCAAAAATAGAATCTTGGCGTCTTCAGACGACGTTGCTGAATGACACAAATGGCCCATTGACTGAAGCAGCTCCGCTTGTTCGGCCAGTGCTGCTTTGTCTTCATCGATAACCAATACAGATAAGGCTAGCCGTCCTGCGGCCTTTATATTTCCTTCAAGCATGGCAATCAGTTCTACCCCACCATTTCGGGACAATCTACCCGGTGTTCCGGTTCAAAAGACCGCCCGACCCCCCTGCGGACACCCGCAGAACTTAAGAAACTAAAGCCAAATCAAATCCATAAGAACCAAAAACGCTGCCATTTTGCATGTTTCGGGCTAACCCGTGTTAGCAACTTCCCGGCGGTCAGCCCGCGTCAGGCGCAAAAAAAGGTGCAGACAGCGGACTGCCTGCACCCTGTCAGTTGCGTAGTGACAAGATATGACCCGAAGATGGCAAAGCCATATCGGGACGCGCCTTGGTTTCATGATGTTGCCTGGTCTGCAACGCAAATTGCTGCCAATCTGGCAGGCCATGGGTGGGCAGACCGGTCAGCCGTTGATCCAATCAGCCATCAGGCAAGTCCCTGAATAACAGAGGTTCCTGTGCTGCTGGGGGCGCCGCTGCCGCGGCAAAGCCCGATAGCGTGACCCCCAACAGCCGCACGCCCTGGCGCAAGGGCATGAGCCCGGTCAGCAACAGGCCAAGCACCTCGATCATGGCAGGGGCGTCGCTGATCGGCCGGTTGACGGTTCGACTGCGGGTCAGCGTTTGAAAATCGGCGTATCGCAGTTTCAGCGTCACCGTGCGCCCCGCCAATTGGCGCTTGGCGCAATGCTGTGCAACGGTTTCGGCAAGCGGCTGCACTTCGGCCATGCAGGCGGCATAATCGGTCAGGTCGGTGCGAAAGGTTGTTTCGGACCCAATGGATTTGCGTTCCTGATGCGGGTTGACCGGGCGATGATCAATGCCGCGGGCGGCCCAATAATAATAGCGCCCGGCCTTGCCGAATTGATCGACCAGGAAGTCGAGGCTGCGTTGGCGCAACTCTGCGCCCGTGGTGATGCCCAGCCGCTCCATCTTGGCGGCGGTGGCCGGCCCAACGCCGTGAAATTTGCGGACGGGCAAGGTTGCAACGAAATCCGGGCCTTGGGCCGGGGTGATGACGAACAGTCCATCGGGCTTGTCCATGTCGGACGCGATCTTGGCGAGAAACTTGTTATAAGAAACGCCGGCGGATGCGGTGAGCCCGGTTGTTGCCCGAATCTCTGCGCGGATCGCCTCTGCCACACGGGTGGCCGCGCTTTCGCCGCGCAGATTTTCGGTCACGTCCAGATAGGCTTCGTCAAGGCTTAGGGGCTGCACAATCGGCGTCCAGGACAGAAAGATATCGCGGATCTGGCCAGAGACCTGGCGGTACACATCGAAACGCGGCGGGACAAAGATGAGGTCTGGGCAGAGCCGCCGCGCGCGGGCCGAGGGCATGGCAGAGCGCACGCCAAAGCGCCGCGCCTCATAGCTGGCCGCCGCAACCACGCCGCGCGGCCCGCCGCCGCCCACCGCCACCGGCTTGCCGCGCAGATCCGGATTGTCGCGTTGTTCCACCGATGCAAAAAACGCATCCATGTCGATATGGATGACCTTGCGGGGGCGGGCATCGTGCATCGTCGGGCCGTTATAATTGTTCCGTTTATGTTCCGTAGCTTAGCCGGACTGGCCCGTCAAACCCGGCAGAGAA
>JACCDO010948103.1_pt1 | contig 11151 bp, 9 predicted proteins | sample 7446101 | NCBI WGS metagenome assembly JACCDO01 (sample SAMN15323440, study PRJNA562643) | freshwater metagenome | isolation source: river surface water | place: USA:Blue River Watershed | collected 2017-08-16
CACTAGATGCAGAAGTAGCCAAGGTGAAGGTGAAATACTACCTCGGCACCTTCGTTGGTTACTTCCTGACCATTTACATCTGCTTGTACCTGTACTCGTATCTTCACTATGGCAATAACACGTCGACCAGATTGTACGACACGTCATTCCAGTCAGGAGGGTATCAACGACATAGTAAAGTTGCCAGTGGCAAAATTGCAATACTAGCAGATTTGTACAAGAAAAATGAGTTGGTGCAAGACGCCATCCTGATTGACGAGAATATGCAGTTAGTGAAGCGGGCGGCATCCGTCAAGATTGGACTGATGGATGAAGATGTCAAGTACTCTAATGGGTACCGCGAATACTTGCAGCAGCAACGGACCCTACTAGGTTGTGCTCCTCTCCTTTATTCCGATGGGTGGTCGCTCAAGATACCATTCACTTGCGTGGAGATACGGTTGCCACCAGGTCGAGTCGAAGACATTCTACTGTTTATCTGCCACAACCACCCGCTGTTCTCGTGCTTCTACTTCATGGAAGGGTCCAAGCTAGGCGCTCACGGCACACGCATCTTGTACATCGGCAAGGATATTGTAGTGTTCGTGCTGTACCAGTTCTCCAACATGTTGCTGCAGTACCTGACGCTAGATGGCTTGGGACTCGGGACTCTAATTAACCTGTTCGTCATCACACCCAGTGCGGTGTCCGTTGGCCTTTTAATGCGATATTTATACGTATGTCCATTCACGGAGACAGTCGATTTTCAGCGTCGATATGCCAAATACAAGTCAACGGTGCTATTCCTGGGTCGCCTGGCGATCATCCCCATCATGCTCATCATGCTCACCTCCTTGTTCTTCGCGTGCCTCTTCAGTAGTGGTCGCCGTATTCCAACGTTATTAGTGAACTACTTCATTTTCGTCCAGTTTTATGGCGTTCTTCTCGCAGGAATCAAGTCGTTGCTATTGTTCGTGGACAACTATTACTGCCAGCTAACTATATGCGGGGCCGTGGACATCGTGTGCATCGGCAGGCTGTACAAGGAACGCATCATGGCGGAGCAGCTGGTGGTCGATGTGGACTACGTATTCCGTCAACAAATCTACCTTTTTGGACTCGTGAAATTGCAAAGAATATTGAATAGAGACGATGCCATCAAGGCGAAGTGGATCACATTCGTAGGCACCGACGAGTATGACGTGGAGATGAAAGGGGCGGATAGGTTTAGTGCGTTCGTTGGACAGAATCCGTTGACGGAGGCCGCCACGCACCATCATGAACCACTACGTCTTCAACACTCTGCTATCAATACGACGAAGGAGGATGTATCCGTTAACGAAGACGATGCGGCGCTCTATCTTGAATACCAGAATTTACATAGTCAACATGATGACTCACTGTATGATTTGAACGCTGATACCGAGGAAGTACTTAGTTTCGAAGAATGGAAATCAAATAGGAGGCAGTTCAAGCAAGGTGCGTACCCACATTAATCGTGCCTACTCACTCACTCACTCACTCACTCATATATTTGATTACCTACAGGTACACGTGGTTCGTTTGTCAAAGCATTCCAAGTTTTCGAAGAACGAGAGCAGTTAGCAAGGGACTGCTTGGAGCACTCGACCAGCGTGATGAACACGATGCATCTGCACAGCGGCAACTCCGGCAATATTCTCGCAAATAAAAACGCAGTTAGTAGACGGAAGGTAGATGAGTAAGTACTGTGACATGCTCCCTGTACGAGGCACCTAGTTATTTACATGCGGAACGAGTCCGGGCTGAAGTTATAGAGGGACTTCTCGTCCTTAATGTACGATTTCAATTCTGTAATTTTATTTAAAAATGTGTAAATTCTTTTGGCCCAGTACCGCTGGGAGGAGTGATTGCTCTCGGCACCTTGGTCGTTACTAGCTTCTACTAACTCGTCAATGGCGCTTTTCTCCTCTTTCGTGCAATCAAATTGATTGAATATGCAGCAACTGATGAATGCTGACAGCTTTCCAACCTAATGAGTGAGTGAGTAAGTAAGTATGAGTGAGTGCTTGAGTGCATGAGTGCATGAGTGAGTGAGTGAGTGAGTAAGTAAGTAAGTGAGTGAATAGAACCGATGGTTTTTTATCAATTGGTATATTAAACGACGTTTTATACTTCAATAAAACCGTTGTCAGCCACACCGGTAAGGGCTTGCTGCTGAGAGCCTCGGGGTCGGACTCTCTCACATTATCGCCTTTCGATTGCTTTTTACTGACTGCAAATAACCGATACTCCGCGAGAACGTCATAGTATTTGTCGCACAACTGTTTGAAGTGAGTGAGTGAGTGAGTGAGTGAGTGAGTGAGTAAGCGAGGAATTATATACATACCTTATGAAAGCTCACCAGAGTCGTTTCTTCCTCCGAAAATTCTTGACTATTTAATAAGTCTGTCGTCAACTTTTTCTTCCTCACTCCCGCGCTGACACTTTGGTATAAAGTCGTTATTTCTGTATATATTTCATTTAATTTTATTGCTTGCTGTACTAATACGTTCATTTCTTCTGTGGAATACCTTGCTCCCACATTGCCATAACTAAGAACCATGAGACTATTCAGCTGGGTCAGGTCCATGCGATCATCAGGAATATTAAGCTCGTCACATTCCTCTTTAATTGGTTTGTACAGCTTGAATGAGTCAATTGAACGCATTCTTTCATCAATACTCATCTTCCAAGTGGAGCATGTCATACCAGAAGTGAAGTCGCGATTAATAAAAGACACATCACTTACCACACTCTTCTTTAGGCCACCAATTCCACCTAACCCACCTATAAATTCAAGCGTGAATGAGTGAGTGGTTAAGGGTACAATATAGTGTAATAATCTCACCTAATCCTCCTAATTTCAATCCTCCTATTCCCCCTGGAAAAGGAGGAGCTATAGGTCGCGGATTATCCACGCCTATTGAAGGTAAATTAGACGCGTTAGAACCCGCTAATTGTGACAATGGGGGTACTGGTAAGTCCCCGGCTCCTAATCCTTCCATAATCACTACCAATTTCGTTTCGTTTGTCGCCCTAAACTTCGGTGCAAGTGCAAAAAAATTCCTTTCTTGTACCTTGGAAATCCACACCTCAGAGAGGTTTGTAACCCAAGCATGACTCCATATTGCCCTCTCACTGGCGCACCTGCTTTATTTATCCAACGGCACCTAATAGTGACGTGAAGAAGGAAACAGAGAACTTGTTATAGAAGACAATAATTACAGCGATTACACATGGCTACACTGAGGGCATCGATGGCATGCAGCAGAGCGGCGCGCCTTGAATGAGGCGAATCAATTCGGATATTTTAATTTTTAAATCATCGAGCAAATCACCGGGTACTGGTGTATCTAATGGATCATTCTCCACTGGCCAGCCTGGTCTCGTGCACAATTCACCAATATTAATGAACATCTTGGTCGACAACTCGCACATATCCTTGACGTTACCATAAGCGGTATTGGCGCTACTCCCTGCCCAACTGAAGGGATCGGGCTCCGTGACTAGAGTCACGATATTCTTGTTTCGTTTACATGCTTCACTCAATTCGTACATGCAGTTTTCCCTGCTTTCATATAGTTTATTCAAGCAAACGAGGACTATGTGGCTGCTCTCGATGCCTTCTATCATGCTGGTAGCAAGGTCCCATTTCATCTCGTTCTCGTCATACCACACTCGATAGCCATAACTATTTAGAAATTTCTTCACGTGCCGCAGAATATTTTTATTCTTCCACGGATGACTGAAAAAGATATCGAATTTCGCTTGCGATAAGACGTTGTATGCCAATTCCAGTGTATTGAAGCATTGCAATGCGGTAAGACGCTTTGAACGATCATTGTCCCAACAGCACTCTATCATGTGACGCACCGAGGGAGGCACCTCATCTGCTAGCTCATCCAGTGCTGGACGAATACCATTGACAGTTACGTTTTGTATGAGAGCAAGTTCATTTGCAAATTGTGATAACGGTCGATTGCCAGATTTATTCAATAATTCCCAAGCCAAGATAGCAAACGAATACACATCGGTACGACGGGATATCTTACCGACCGTTAGGGAATTTGCAGAGGGAAGACATTCGGGTGCGGTGTAGACGGGAGTCCCTTTCCTGTGACTCGATACTGTCTGGCATAGCACTGATTCGACGTTACTAGCTTGCTCTCTTACTTCTGCTTGTCCAAAGTCTGCTAAGCGAACCAGAGGTGGGTTATGCTCGGATAGCAGCACGTTACCTGGCTTGATATCACCGTGCAATATACCCGCGGAGTGCAGCTCATCCAAACCACTCGCTATCTCCATAAGCAATCGTATTTTTTGTTGTAAAGTGAGTATTTTCTTTGGTTTGGATGGGGTTCCGTACAGCATTGACTCCAAGCTACCACCTGCCTCGTACCGCAACACGATACCATACCCAGGGATGCCACTTGGAATATAAAACTGATTCAATGCGTGAGGCAACACGCCCTGGCATATCCCAAGAGCTTGTATGACCGTCTCTTTCCGCAGTATTTTACTCTCTGCGTTGCGTATAGTCATTAATTCGTCACTGGCTAATTTGCATAACGCCTCTGGAGTGGTAGCAACGGTAAGTATCTTCACGGCTACAATATAATGTCGGTATAGTGCTTTCAATACCACACTATACGCACCCCGTCCGATGATTTCAAGGAAATCAAATTCATTCCAATCAATGACGTTGCCACCATAACATGGTATTATCGCAGGTAGTGGTTGCACACCAGGCACCGCTGCAACTCCTTGTAAATACGTTTGCTGTGGCAAGGTGGACGTGGGTACTTTCAAAGCTTGAAAGTATTCTTCCAGTATCTCGACTCCGTCGGAATTCAGTTTCAATAACGAACTGTAGTGGGCGATGTCGCCTCCTACCTTACGATGAAACAATCGCTGGGTGTCGATTTGGTGATCGAGTACAAGAATCTCGGCATATTTGCCAGCCATCGAGCGAGAGAAACCGATGGTAATGAGCAGCTGCTTGATATCTTCAATGTCTTCTTTCTTCTCTTTCAACTGCTTCAGTCGCGCAACGCCTTCTTCTTCAAGTGGTTTCTTCGCTTTTGAGGGATCAGTGTTAGATTTTCTCAATCTTGGTGGGGGGGCAATCGTTGTAGCAGCAACGAGCTGTGTCAAGCTATCCACGTCATCCTTCTTTTCTGTCAACAGCGTTGTTGCATCTTCTTTCTGCGAGCAATTAAATACCGTGGAAGACTCTGCCTCTACCACTGCCGTTACCTTTCTCGTGTCAATTTTAACCTGGTAAATAATTGTGAGTAAGTAAAATTAGCTGCGATGATAATTATAGATATGTGAGTCTTACTTGGACTTCTTCGAGCTTGTCCGGGTAGTATTCCCTCAACCAATCCATACCAGTTTGGCCGTTCTTATCCCGAAGGGAAACGTCGCATCCCGCTTCAATCAGTGATATAGCCACCGGAATACAACCCATAGCACATGAACGGATAAAGGCAGTGTAGAGTTTACCATTTTGAATGTTCACATCGGCCCCGCAATAAATTAAGGACGTGCATATTTCATGGTGCCCAGCGGCAGATATAAGTGCACTATTTCCTTCTTTATCTTGAATGTTAAGATTACATCCGCGTGCAAGTAATAAATCAATAATTTCTTTGTGACCATTCTTGGCTGCCAATATCAATGCAGTAGAACCAACATTATTTTGAGTGTCAATACTACAGTCACGAGATAAGAGTAACTCGCAAATACCATTATGACCTTCACCTGCAGCCAGCATCAATGATGAAGAACCATCCTTGGACAGACTATCCACATTACAATTTTGAGTTAGCAAGAAATTAATCGCATCTATGCAACCATCTTTTGCGGCTAATGTCAGTGCCGTCCATCCCTGTTCGTTCTTACCGTCTACGTGAATTTTGGTCTCTTGAAGGCAATTCATCATTACTTCAATTTCTCCTATCCTTGCTGCATCAACAAACGCCTCCAACGCATTAATGCGAGTAATCTTCAATTCTTCCGCCATTTTCTTATATCTATCTTTTGTTTCTTGGTCTGTGTCTGCCCACAAGCTACCCAATAACTTGCCTATTTGACCAAAGGTTGCATCAGGATTCGCAATTCTAACCTCGGGTCTTTTATCTTTACAAAACAGTAGATATGGTGAAGCGATTCGCTTGTTTCTCTCACCTGACTTCACCGACGTTATTTTTGGGACTTTGAGTAGTTTCGGAGGCATTTTCGCTCTCTAAGCAACCTATTTCTCGCTTCGGTAGGAATCTTTCCATTTTTTTATTTTTTCCAAAAGTACCGGTGAGTGACGCATGGTGACGATGATGCTCCCATTATACATGCCTATGGATGCTATTACACGTAGCGCATCCCAACACTTCATGGTTCCACACCCGTACTAAGACGTGATCACGATGATCATATTAGAGAGGTATGAGTGTCGATTGCATCCGGCAGTGCCGATCTATTGAGTGAAAAAACAGTTTTCACGCTTTTGTCTTTACAAATTAAACAATTCCAACAATTTCTATAATTTAATTCACTGGATTTGCTACCTCAATCCATGTGCATGAGCAAGTCATTGGTGCTCTCTTCGAGCGCTTCGATTCTAGATTGTATCAAATTAATAGATTTCAATAATGAATTTTTATGTTCTTGGTGGCATTTCACACCGCTACCAACTCCTTGAACGTCATAGTTCGTGTCGTTCATTACCGGGTAGTACGCTTCTATCAACTGGTCAATTTCTCTGATTGCTTCAATCACTAATGGGACAACTTCCTCGTAGTTAACACCCAAGAATTGTCCTGAATCTAACTGTCTCACGACCTCTGGCAGTACCTCCTTCACTTGCTGCGCAATGAGTCCGACATGCTCCTTGTCATCCATATCATGCCCATTCACCCACTTGTACGTAACACCGTGTAGTCTACGTAGTAATTGCAACGAATTAGTCAACGGAACTATGTTCTCCTTCAATCGACGATCCGATGCACTGGTAGGAGCTGACGTGGGATACAACAATGGTGTCTCAAATCTTGCCACACCTTCCACGGTAAGACCGCCTTCAACATGCAATCCATCGTTGGAGATAGTCACTCCTTTTCTGGTTATAAAGAATCCATCATCGTCAATGGTGACGCCACCAGTAGTGACATCGATGCCGTCAAAGACCTATAGGTGACAAATTATCCGTGAGTGAATATCTATAAAGGAGAGTGAATTGATGAATGAGTACGTATGCAGCTTTAACATTCGTTTCCCCAGTAACCACTACATCACCAGTAATAGTGGTGGTATCAGTGGTCACACTGAACACGTCAGCACCTTCCGAAGGTATCGTGAGACCACCCGTTACACTGAAACCACCAGAGACGGAAGAATCCCCAGTAACATACAATCCACTGGCAGTGATAGTCAACCCATTCGCACTCAGCCCGCCAGCGGTGATGGTCAATCCACTTGGAGCGCGAAATCCAACATTAGTGATGGTCAATCCGCCACTTACAACCCTTAATCCTACGTCTTTTACCGTCATTCCATCTCCAACAGCGAGCCCGTTTTGGGAAACGGTTAGTCCACCGGCTGTCACACGAAAGCCATCGCTAATAGCTGTTAATCCCCCATTGGTCACTGCAAGGCCGTAGTCAGACAGAGTCAGTCCACCGGCTATATTCATGCCGGTGTCGGAAATAGTAAGCCCGTTGTAGCCAATGACAAGACCGCCATTACTCACTTCGACGTTTCCTGTAACCTTTAATTTATCTACGAAAAAGTGAGTGAGTAACCGTTAGGAAGTATGTGTGTGAGTGAGTGAGTACCGCCGTAGACTGACAGCCCTCCGGTGACAGTAAGCCCGTTATAATCAATGGTAATCCCGTGACTGTTGACTAATACACCATCACTTTGAAATTCCGATTTCCCGTCGATACGTAACCCGTCTTTGAAGACGATGAACGTCCAATAATCGATGTCAACTCCGGTCATGGAGATCCCGCCTGTTCTAATTGTAATGTCTTTATTCGTAACGAGTCCGTTGTCAGCGATGGTGACACCCCCAGCAGACACTAGCACTGTATCTACATAGTTAATCGTACTTGTCTTTAAACCGTCAGCTTGGATAGTAACACCTCCGTCGGTGACAACCACACCGGAAGTGCTTACGGTAACGCCACCGTTTACCACCAACCTACTACTGGAAACGGTCAAACCGTCTACATTCATCCCATCAGTAACCGTTAGCCCTCCATTGGAGACAGTTAGGCCATTAGCGAGAATGGTGCCACTGTCTGCCGTGGCTGAGCCTAATATGGTAGCACTTCTAGAGAAGATGGAATTGGCGGTGACATCCATGTCGCCGTCTGGTAACCTTAGTCCACCCGAATATATCGTCATGCTGTTACTAACGGTTAGGTCCCCGGGAACAGTCATACCATTAGAAGTCACAACTATTCCGCCACTATTGACCGTAAGCGAACCGCCAATGTCGATACCGTCCGTGTATATCGTAACCCCGTCAGTAATGCCAAGTGTATCCAATGACTGGTATCCGCTGATAGAGTACCCGGATGATTGAACGGTCAAGGTCCCAGTAACGGACATGCCATTGGTAGTGACAGTTAGGCCACCGGACACTACCCTGAGTCCAGTGTTTGTAACGGTCATTCCATTATCAAGATACAACCCATCAGAATAAATAGTGCCACCACTAGCAGCAACAACAGCCCCAATTGAATCCACCGTCAGCCCGCTAGTAACCGACAAACTGGAGCCAACCGTTAGTCCACCAGTAACAAGGAATCCACTCGACGCTATACTCATCCCACCAGTAGTGACTAAGCCAAGTGTGACCAAATGATCCGTTGACGAATCCGTGCCACTTACTGTCAACCCGCTATTTTGCATCGTTAATGTAGTTGTACTAACACCGTCGGTGATAGATACACCTCCCGTTACATACAGCGACTCTAGCGTAATTGTGATGCCATTAGTCACGACCAATCCCCCCGACAAGACAGTACCCCCATCATCTACCACTTTGATTCCACCACCAAGTACGGATGAGATGATGGTTAATCCACCAGTGACTACAAGGCCATCGTCACGAATGGTAACGCCATGCTTGCCGGTGTATAAGCCACCGGTGATCTGCACATCTCCATTGGTAACATAACATCCACCAAATGAAACCGTTCCACCACCAGCGGTTACAACTAAATCACCGCTATCGAGGTTGACTCGTTTGGACGAAGTGAAACCATCCACGACATTTATACCTTCAGCATAGATAGTCATACCACCCGTCACTCGCCCAGTAGTGGTAAGATGTACTCCTCCGGCATTGATAGTGCCCCCTAATGTGGTATACAAGCCATCGGAGTTGATTTTACCAAGGGTTTCACTATGCATACTTCTACCTATATGCACTCCTTCTTCAATACTTACATATCCATTCGATGCATTCACATTACCGTACCCGTCAATAGTCAAGAGGTCTACATCCTTGGCGGTCACGTACAGCGCAGAGTGATACGGAGTGTCGTCTTCTACGAGTAACACTGAACCCAGTACCAATAAACTGTGACTGTAGTCCTTATTGGTCGCATTGATGGACATGACGTCACCAGGCAAAGAGCTGTTGGTGTACGCATAGTTAGACGATAATGTGTCACAATTAGAGTTTGTAAAACCATGTGCGCAAGTGCATTCACCGGTTTTAAAATTACATACTGAACAAAGGAGTTAGTGATGAATAATAATGAGTGAGTGAGTGAGTGAGTGAGTGAGTACCTCCTCGCCTGGAACAATATTCATACTCCGGTAATGTGGCAGTACTATTCGTGACATCAGTGATGGAACAACCGACATAACCACCGGATGAATCAACTTCGGACGTATCACATCTAAAATCACCGGCCGATGCACTACCATCATTGGTGAAAATATTATTCTCGTATGGTATCGTTGGCCATGTTAGGAACTTAACGGTCATATTCTTGCTGTACCCTGACATGATTCCTTCGATGCATTTCACGGTTCCGATGTTATTTAATGATTCAAATTTCGCCTCGCAAGTCGCCGCATCCCAATTATTGATATCTGCATCGAAGGTGAAGGACTGGTCATTGAATATTACCCGGAATGTGCCACCGGTCAGGGTTGACGGCGACGCTGCGGATATTGTATCGATTCGGATTGCTTTGTACCCGGTTGTTTCTGTTAACGGATCGTTACCTTTGGGACACATTTTCATCTCACAACTAGCACCTATTACGAGCAAGTAAATCGTTATATACATTGAATAAATACGCGAGATATGTATCGTACCTGTTCTACCCATATCACACACGCACATGGTGGTCTTATCTGCTTCCCAACCACTATATACATTCGAATCTGCTGTCGTTAACCCCGATCTCGTGTAGATATTGTACATCTGACCAGTTGTCATGCAGGTGCCATATCCGTTGCAGTTGGAGTATCCACAGGACTGTCTTTCACACGAATCGCCGGTATATCCACTAAAACATTTACATTTTCCAGTATTTCTACAAAATAGTTAGTAAGTGAAATAATTAGTTAGAAAAAATTGAATGAGTAATACCTATCACATAATCCACGATTTGAACATTCGGCGGTCTTGTTATGTGCAACATCCGCGTCTGATGGCTTGTCAATCCAAGCTATTTACACGGACTAGTTAGCAACAAAATAAGTAAATAAGAAAAAAAGTAAGTACCTTGAGCTGTATTACATGTTCGCAATGAACAATCAGGACCAGTATATCCCGTGTAACAAGTACACAGATCGTCGTAGTCACATGTTCCATGATTATTACAATTTTTGTGACAATGAGCTTTAGAGGGAAAGTGAGAACTGAGCGAAGGAAAAAGTATTTAAGTGTGAGTATTTACCATATCCAGATTTTAAAAAGTTACGAATCACTCCATACGAAGGAGCATGTTGTGGGAAGTCTGTGGGGGCGGTTGTTGGTTTGAACGTACCCAAAGCTAATGAAAAAAGGAGAAATTAGTCACAATATGAGAGTGAATAGGTAACAGCGAGTGAGTGAATATGTAAGGGGGGCACCTAATGGTAGCAGGACTCCCACCACAAACGTCGTGAGCCAAAAATGCAACA
>JACCDO012151097.1_pt1 | contig 11150 bp, 7 predicted proteins | sample 7446101 | NCBI WGS metagenome assembly JACCDO01 (sample SAMN15323440, study PRJNA562643) | freshwater metagenome | isolation source: river surface water | place: USA:Blue River Watershed | collected 2017-08-16
CCAAAACCAGACATCTTTTAGAAAGAAATGTTCACTTAACGCAATTCACAACGTGAGCGGAGAAATCAAAAACTTTCTTTATAGTGTGAGTGTGTGGTCACGCGCACTCTGCTGAACTAAAGAATTTTCGACAGTAACTTTCACACAACCAAAATTTGACAGATAAAAATTCCAAGGGAAATCCCGGATTAGAGGATCTTTCTGTAACCTGAGTCTCTGTATTGACACTCTTTTAACAAATTCGCATTTCGATTTAGGCTTGTTGGATTTTTCACTGCAGGACTGACCTCGAGAGCCTAGAGCGCCACCAGATTGTGGTGGTCTTGCTGATTTTTAAAGATGCCCGAGTATTTATCATTAAATGTTGAAGATCATGCTTCTGAACGTCCGCAATCAATTCCTTTCGATAAATCATATTCTAGGTGTGTTAACAGTATAAGCGTGCGCCTTGCTGGATCTAATGATCCTTGTGAAGACAGATACGCGCTAAGAAGTTGTGCTGCTAATAATATTCAAGCATTTGCTGTGTTTGATGGACATGGTGGCTTTCTTGCAGCAGATATCGCAACTAGTATGCTTCTGGATATACTGCTTGGTCATGTAAATTCACTATCTTCTAAAGATCGCACAGCGCCAAACATAGCCAAGGTCTTAGATAAGACTTTCTTGGAAACAGATGAGCTCATTTTAAATGAAGCTATTCGAATACACAAGCATCGACAAAACAACGCGGGATCTACATGCGTTGAAAACTGTAAAGTTTCTAACTTAAAGCCGACAGGTCGCGCTGGTACGTGCGCTCTTGTTATGTTGGTCGTTGATGGAGTAATGTATTTTGCCCACACAGGTGATTGTAGAGCAGCAATCTGCACCACTCTACCCACTGCAGCAGTGCAGTTACAAAGGGCAACGCCTGATTCCCAACAGAATCACACGTTTTTCTTTGAACCGCCTTCAGAGAAGGTGGGTGAAAGAAGTGATTCAGACACCTCGGAGAGCTCTCAAAACGGCGATGTTTCATCTAATAAAACGCTTCTGGGAGATGAAAATGGTCAATACCACGTAGAGTTTGCTATGGTAGATCATTTCTTAGATGATACTGCGTTAGCTTTATCGGTCAAAGATAAGGCTACGGGTTACCCCGCCTCCACACGGGCAACGACATTGCACAAACGAAAACGTGAAGAGGGCATATCTAGCTTTACAGCGACTGCAACCGGATCTAACTTGGTGTTGCGAGGGATCACTGAGGATCATATATGTAGCGTGGCAGCTGAAGCAGCGGCAATATCGTGTATGAGCGATGATGCCATGCCCATACGACGCACCGTGCTCCAGCAGCGAGGTGTACCCCTACACGCCCCGCTGCGCGTCGGAGGCTCTCTGGTAGTCACACGAGCCCTGGGGGATGGATATCTCAAAATGAAAGAACTCAGTGTCGAGCCTTTTGTGTCGCATTGTCCATATATTTCATGTCGTCCAACCATCAGTTGGCGTAAAGTGCAGCCGACAGACAGAGCAGTCATCCTGGCCAGCGACGGGTTGTGGAACTTCATGTCGGCCAAAGACTGTGTGAATGCCATGCTCTCCTTTGAAAAAGATGCAGGTTTAGTGGACATGAAAGCAGCGTGCGTTCTTCCAGCCAATTGTCGCTTCGAATCGCATGTGCCAACCGCGGAGTCGAAAGACGGAGGCTCGGGGTACGTGCCAAACCCAGTCAACATCCAAGACGCCTTTGCATCACCCGCAAGCATGGAGCTTGGTACCGTACGAGTAGCGAGCAGGACAGGGCTCGAACACCATGGTGAGGACAGCGTGTTTACCGTGTGTGCAAAGGGCAACTCCAGCGCGTTGGATGCGAAGCCTGACGGGGAACACGGCGATCCGAGGACAGCACAGACCGCAACCACGACCAACCGCTCGCACTGCAAATCCCGCGACCTCGATAAAGAAATGCACAATCCTGTGAAGGATGAGACTATCATCAACATGGACGCCGCGGGCACGCTGTTGGACACATGTCTGCGTACGGCGGCTCTTAATGCGAAAACGAATGTGGATCGACTGCGTTCCATGCAGGCAGGAAGCTCTCGTCGAGAGCTTGTAGATGACATCACGGTGATGGTTCTGTACTTTTGATAGTGTGATTTATACTGTTCTTTGTGTGCAGGCTGTACAAAGTGGGACAGCTTCTTGGCGGAAGGGCCCTTTACGTTCGCAGTGATAACCAGAAGTTCTATATGGTTATATATATAACCATATGTCCAAGATAACACGAGCTATTGGTAACAGAGACATTTTATTCTTATATTGAAGAAATAGTTGGATGCAGCTATGGTGCCTGCAAGCGTGTGATGACATTAGTGACAAACGCGCGTCGCAGGCCAAGAAGCACTCCTAAAGACACATATCTGTGATTATTGTATGCTCTGTATGGTAATTAACATTGCCTTTATAATTTTTTACACAAGTAAAATTAATATATTGCTGAATATGCCGCCCTATATGCATTAACGTCATGACGGAGTCTCGCTATCTATCATTCCAGTGGCAGTTTCCGAGCACTTTGACATTTGTTTGGGCTTATATGTGTCGCTGTAGACCGTCCAAAGAGCTATGGTGGCATCCTTGGACGCCGTGGCAAACATGGTGCCTTTGGGACTAAATGCTACTGCAAACACGCTTTCTCGGTGATGTGAAAGAACAGCCAAAGGACGCAAGGGAGATTTCTTCGGATCGAATATCCGGACCGTGTGATCCCAATGAGCAGACACTACAATGCGCCCGTCTGGACGATACTTTATGCTGCTTGTGCCCGGTCTATTCAATGTAGCTCGTTTCTCGGGAACTGGAATAATACTAGAATACACTGTGTTCTGGTATTTTTCACATTGCTCTTGCGACAGTGTAGATGTATAGTGAATCGATTGATCAGCCCCACCGGTAACTACCGATGTTCCGTCTGGAGACGCATCAATACACATCAGAGGTTGTTTATCATGCAAAGCAACATTTTGTGAAGTGGCTGGATCGTCTATTCTGCCAGAATCCGCATCAGCTTTTCTGTTCATCCTTAAGTCAATGGCGGTTAACGAACCATCTTCCAGTCCCACCAGCACGTCAGAACACAGATACTGCTGTGCTCGACTAGAGTTTAAGTGTAAGGCGGTAATCATTCCATGCTCACTGCCGATGTCGATCTTTTGTATCACAGAACCAGTTCGTGCGTCCCATAATAGAGCGCAATGTTCGTTGGCTGACGGGGACAACACAATATTTGAAGCTGTATTTATACTTTTGTGTGCATAGAAATCGCTTGACACATTGCAAAAATGTTTTGCACCTGTGTGAAAAACCGACACAGGGTATGCAGTCGAAGTTAATGTATTAATATCCCATAGTTTCATACATTCGTCGCGGCCTGCTGATAAAAATTTTGCTCCATCACTTCCGGGCATATCTAGCACAGAAATTACAGACTGTGAGTGAGCCCCTGTGCGTGTGATAGCTCTTCGTGAGGAAAGACTCCATAGCTTGATATCGCCGTCTAATGATCCAGATATAAGGGCATCCTCTTCAGTGATGCTACCGCACGAAAATGCCACACAGTTTACAGGGCTTTCATGACCCCTCAACACAAATTCTGGCCCTACCGCAATATTCATTGCACTTTCTATTGATAATCTTAAATTAGACCATTTTTGTGGAATTACTCACAGAATCTTGGACTTTGAAATACCTAAAAATCTATGAACCGTGCGTGCGTGGGCTCATCGACGGGTCCAAGAGATCTAACTAACATCCGCAGTTTCTAGAAAAGCATAGAGCATGACGTCTTATGTGCAGAAAGCGTTAGATGAACGCAGTTATATTCCTGATATGTGTGGTGAAACTCTTGAAACGATCGCCAGGCTCGATAAAGTTTCGAAGGATATACATGTAGCAATTGACACTTCAGTCGCAGGGGCGAAGGCTAAAAAGTCTATTTCAAAAAGACAAATTGCTGATATTGAATCGATGAGAAATGTAGCCGAATCCATATGCGAAAAGAAGGCGCAATTGGCTCTTTTAAATTATGACTTAATAGATCAACACATCCGCCTGCTGGATGCAGAGATCAAAATCATTGAACAAGCTATGACTAATAATGGAGATCCGAAATTGTTAGAAGCTATTGGAAACCAATTTTCTTCGTCGTCATTATCTCGAGAAGGGCGAAGACGGAGCTCGCGACTTGAAACAGAACGCGACGAAAGCCCGCCTGATGTCGATCCGAACGAACCAGTTTACTGTATTTGCAGACAAATAGCCTTTGGAGAAATGATTGCATGTGACAATGAAGACTGTGCAGTAGAGTGGTTTCATTATAGTTGCGTAAATCTGAATAAGAAACCCAAGTCGAAGTGGTTGTGCCCTGATTGTCAGTACAAGAAGAAGCATGGCTAACATGGTCAACTAAATGTTCTTGTGAATGATAATTGATTATATGTTAGTGAATATTTGTAATTCAAAAAAATGAATTTTTGGTGTCATGAAGCTAGCCCCAGTCTGCTTGAGGACGTAAAGTAAGACAAGAGAACTGTAGGGAAGATGTTGACTTTAACAAATTCGATTGTTCGAACTAAGTAAAGCTTCAGATGGTGAACCACTGAACCATCGGTCGAAAATTTAGATCTTGTACCATTGAATGCTCTTTTGCCCTCTTTGGTTACAGCTCAACAAATCCTGTTGAGCTGTGACCAAAGATGTCAAAAGAGCATTCAATGGTACAAGATCTAAATTTTCGACCGTCTGTCGACAAAAGTTTGGACGATTGAAATTTTAAAGAGCTGGAAGATTTGAAAAGAGAAGGAGCGATCCGAAATAAATTTGTAAAAGCTAAGTATCACCTCACAAAAATGTCTGGCGTTTCGGAAGAAAATAAGGCAAAAATCAAGACAGTTCTGTCTGAAGCAGAGACACTTAAACTTCGTTGGCCAAAGACAGAAGAATGGCAAGGAGATAATGGTAAAAAAAAGAAGATGCAGGAAATTTACAGTTTTCTTACTGCTCGAGACTTTAACGTCCAAGAAGCAATTAATGGTCTTATAGACAAATTCGGCCAAGAGCAGAAAGTTGAAAAGGTTTCTTCTAACTCACAGGAATCCTATGTCGAAAAATCCGAAGTGAAGGATGAAGAAGGCATCAATGAAAAGAAACCAAAAAAGAAAAGAGAATCTAAAAAAAAAAATGATAGTGAAGAAGATGGTGATGAAGACATAGAAGACGGAGATAGCTCTCCGAAGCCAAAGAAGAAAGTTAAAAAGGAATCAACTAGCCCTAAAAAAACAGAAACATACGCAGTAGAATCTAACCGAGGAATTGGTGAAGTACTTTTGGAAATGGCCAGTCTTTACTACAAAGCAGGTGAAGGTATGAAAGGTGGCGTTTTTTCCAGAGGTGCAAAAGTCATTCGTGAAGTGACTTACGCGATATCTACTGGTAAAGAAGCCATGAAAGAAAAAGGTATCGGTAAAGGCATTGGTGCCATAATTGACGAGTTTTTAGCAAAAGGCTTTGTAGAAAAGCTTGAAAAGATGCGAGCTGGAGAAGTCTAGTGGCACTCCATAAGACCTTGAGTCGTCCTTTCCAAATATACTTCTTGTAAAAATTTACACGCATGCGCGTTATATGTATAAGAAAATAGTCTGCTTACAAATATGTTACATGAATCACATCACACAGCTAACCCTTACATGCCATTCTGTTACTTTTAGGTGGTAGAGCTGCTGCTCTTGGCAATGAAGCCAAAATAAATAACGCAAACGATGCCTGCGAAAAGGATCAGAATCCATGCGTAGATACATATCTTTTGATAGAATGCTCTATTTTCCATCATAGTGAGGATACCACTGGCTTGTTTGGTATAGTTGCGTGTTTCAAAAACCTTTTCATCTGCTTCTAGCAGTACTTCACGTTGTGAAGTCATATCTGTCAATATAGTAGTACCGATACCCTCAGTTTGAGCTACCAGTTGACGTGATTGCTCCAAAGTTGCGGTACTGTTGTCCAGTCTGGCATTGGCATTGATTAGTTTATTTCGTGAAGCATTCCCACCCCCACGAAGCGCAACTGCTTCGGCATTATACTTTGCTGTTTTGAATTTCTGCAGCATTTCTCTATACTCCGAACGATATCCTTGAACTTTTTCTTGTGTACTTCTCTTTTCTTGATTAGGAACTGTACGCTGTTCAACATCCATGGCTTTTAGGTAGCCTTCGGTCTCAGACAACTCACTTTCGATTTCAACAGAAATTGAAATGACAAGGTCTACATTTCCATTAGTTTCTCCTAATCTCTGAAGACTTCGATTGATTATGCGCGTAGAATTTAAGAAATTCTCTTCGTAGCGTCGGAAGCGCTCAATTGCTGTGGCATCCATCGCGGTTGTTTTTATCAACTCCTAAAAACGCCAAATAAGAGCTCAAACAACTATTTCTCGTACTTAATATAGAATAAATAATTGTCCTTGTTTAATCAAGAGAATTTTTTAATCGTTCTCGAGCTTGAAGTACCCTATTCACCCTTATTTCTTCTTCACGCATAGGCAGTTCCCCCTGTGGGGTTTCCACTGCTCCAATACTTATCGCTTTATGTGTAATTATTGAATTATATGTTCATGTAAATCCCCTCGGAAGCCATTAGGCTATAAAGCTCTAATTTTATTCTCATGCGGCAAGGTTTGCTGAAGCATTATCAGCATTCTGATTATAACTATTTGTGGTAAGTTCTTCAAACTGCTTTGTCGCTTAGTTGCGATTAGTGAATCTGTTATGTATTTTTCTGAATAACTTCTTGATAATATTTTTCTACCAATGTGCAATGATTCTTCAAAAAACTAAAAACGGTTCTAAGGGTTTAGCCACTCTTTGCAGACATGCGCAAGCACATGATTTGAGCACATAGCAAGAAATTACAAGTGGATTAATTCATCAAATGATCCTGAAATGCCTTATTATAAATCGTTTCGTATCTAATTTTTGCTTTTATTTTCTTTGGTTCAATTTATTAAATAGTTAGTGAAGAAGTGCGTCTCGTGATGATTCTAACTTAAAGTTGGATTTTGATGTAACTGTATATTAAGCAATTTCTTGAGTCAACAGAATTTATTAACAAAAAAACATATTAAAATTCAAAATTGGCAAACTGTGGTAGGTCAGATCTAGCAGCCACACTGATGACAGACATCTTGCCAAAGAAATCTTCATAAGCGTTGAGTGCATGACCGGGTTGGTCACGATGTGGATCCTCCCCACCGTATATAGCGAATGGTAAAGGCAAAAATCTGGTATCAGAATGAGTCCATGAGCAAAACTCCTGTGAGATTGAAATGCTTTCGGCGGAATCGTGACTCATCGACATCTGATACCAGTCATGCGGAACGAATAGAACGTCACCAGGAAGCTGGGATACTTCAAAAAGTAATCCCTCTGAGCGCAGCCGCACCACTTCTGCTTCAAATAGTACAATATTTCCCCGCAACTTATCCAATGCGGTAGCCCTCTTTCGAGCATCTGCATATGGATCACTCTGCTCGACATCCAAATCTAGGTTGCTTAGTAAACCAGAATCTGCTGATTGTTGGCCCGTTGGTGGCATCAGGAACCAACGCTTGTGTCCGGTTACAAGCAATTCCCATGAAGCAGCCCGAGTATGCATAGGGAAGCTAGAGCCAGGTGGACTGGCCACTAATCTGAGTGGAAACTTTCGTTGTCGACTGGCGGTACTCCATTCAGAACTCACTCCGGCGCTTGGAGCTGCGCAGAGTTGGAATAAAGCGGGTGGCACGACGTCTGTCCACAGCAACGGCTCTTGTGTCGAGGCGGAATTAGTAAATGCACTTGAATATTTCGGTGGATTAGGGCATGACGAGTTTTCCGCGCAAGATTTTTCGTGTGTGTGCCTTCGCTGGTCCGCCAAGAATTCATTAAGCGTTGTGGCCGAGCGTTGGGCATTGGGTGATTTCAATGTGTCTGAGTCTGAAACGACTGCCACTTTTAGTTTACCATAGCGCTCTAAAAACTCTTCTCTTCTCCAAAACGCCCATATAGGCTGGTTTGCGAATAAGTCATGCGTGAGCAGGACAGGACGCTGCGTGAAAAAGTAGTCGCGTTTGAAGACCCCTTTTGACAGTGCACTACCGCGAATTGTATCAATGTCATTATGAGTGAGTCCCCGTTCGGCATCTGACACTATCGGCATAACGCTGCTGCTTTGCAATCTAGTCGGAAACAACCAGCCTCCGCGGTTTCCGAAGAAATCGCCTGCCTCGAGCTCGAAAGCGAGGCGGGGGGCGAGCTGCAGCGGTCGCCTTCCCCCCGGTCCCATCACAGTAACTTCCGATTCTTTCATTTCTTTACGTAACAATGCCAGCATTTCAGATAATGGTGGAACGAGCCCTGCAAGTGCTAGTGCATTGCGCCCATGTTTATCGGTCTTTTGTAATAAGGCATTTCTCAAGTGTAATGGGTTTCCGCCGCCTGCGGTGGATACGAAAAATAGTCCTGCAATCGCGGTATGTCCCCGCATAACTGCATAATGCAAAGGAGTACGACCATAAATGTCGGCAAGCAAGCGGTCTGCGCCTTTGCTCAGCAATTGGACGACTAAATCGATGCGGCCTAGCCATGCAGCGACGTGGAGTGCGGTGACGCCGCTTGTATCTGCGTCGTTGACATTGAGACCGAAGTCTTCCAAAAGCACGTGCACGCCCTCTGTGAAGGTAGCATACACTGGTATTTGCATTAAAGGTGGGTTTCCAGTATTGTTTAAATAAGTTGCTACTACGCTCATGTTAAAATGAGAAGGTAGCGTATGCAGAAGGCGTTGTAGAAGTGCGGCATGTTGATGATTGACTTTGAGACCCCCCATCCCAAGTGCATATAGCATGGCCGGCCCGTATCCTATGTCAATCAAACTGTGAGATTTATCGATTTCAAGCACTGGAAGCTCATAATGTGTTACATTGGCACCGTGGGACATCAGATAGAACGCGGCATTCATCTGCTCTCTTTTGCCTGAAGCAATAGCCAAGTGCAACGCGGGCCACTTAGGGTAGTGAACCCAAGGCTTTCCCAGCTTGAAAAAATCGCCTATGCGCTCTTCCATGATAGTGTCAATTTCGCCACCTTCAGATACACCTCTGCGGATAAGATAGACTTGCCCTTGTAAAGCACCGAGAATTACATTCGTACTTCCTCTAGATAGTTCACGATTTTCGTCAGCTTTCGTGAGACCCTCTATTAAAAAACACTTCCATGCCCATAATATGCCCCAGAAAAAACTTGAAAACAATATGTTTAACATCTCAGATTCATATCTTCGCACAAAATTTTCCGCCCATTAAATTTCAATCAGAGCATCATAGTGAAGGGGAAGAAATGTTATATAAAAACAAACAGTTATTTTCGTTATGATGATGTAAAATTTCTTGCAAGATAGCTTTTTCTTGATGCTAGATCAAGAATTCTAAGATGTCGACCAGCGTGCGGTGCTCAGGCTCAAAAAGCAAGCTTTGCAAAATCGACTGTAGCGCGTTAGATCAGAATTATGGCATTTAACTTTTCCAAGCCAGCACAAGCGACAGGTACCACCTTTGGAGGTTTTGGTACAAGTGCGGCTGCAGCTCCAGCGACACCGAGTTTCGGAGGATTCGGCTCGCCTGCTCCTGCACCCGCTATGACCTTCGGAAGCTTTGGCACCGCTGCGGCTCCCGCCCCTGCGCCTACTTTCGGTTCAGCATTTGGTGCTCCAGCTCCGGCCCCTGCAGCCGCAAGTGGTTTTGGTGGAACCGCTGGCTTGCTTGGAAGTACTGCTCCAAATTTCGGTGCTGCTGCTGCTCCTGAGTCTGGTTTTGGTTCAGGATTTTCAAGTTCTTTTGGAGCTAAACCCCAAGCTAGCAGCGGCTTCTCGACATTTGCGCCCGGACCCACTGGAATGACTAATTCTCTCGGTGGATTTGGTGGTGGCTTCGGCGCTGCACCCGCGGCAACGCAGCCGCAGCAAAATATCATGGAGGGTTATGAAGGCGAATTGCGTAAATTTCTGGATTTACGCAGGCAATACGCTCCTATCAAGCTCACTGGAAATGATAGTGCCACAGGTTTTGATAAAGGGGAAAATGTGGATTACAGTGCAACAAAAATTCCGTGGAATGATGACTGTCTTTTCCGCTTCACTGTATATTTAGACAAATCACTTGCTGCAAAAGCGCAACTCAATGGAGAAGAAGCGTTAGAACCTAACGCTGCAGAAAACAATCCAGACCCTAATAATCTTGTGCCTCGCACGCTTATGGGAGTGCAAGCACTCAAGTATCATTTCCAAATGCAGAACAAGTTGACAGCACTAATGGCTAGTAAAGTGAGTGTAATTAAGGATTCTCAACTTGAATCTTTTCGACGCAAAAGTGAAGATCTTGGCATTCGCATCAAACAATACCAGCAAAAGCACAATGAGCAAAATGGTCGCTTAATTCGCCTGCTCAGAGACGTGGAGTACTTGCGGTGTCGAAATAGACCACTGGAGAAGAAAGAAATCGAGCATCGTGCAGAGTACGACAAACTCATCTCACTGAAGAACCAGTGTCTTTCTCGATTAGGTCAGCTTGAGCAAACTAATGAAAGTTACGCCTCTATGGCTGCCTACAGCACACAGGAGGAGTTCCTAGAAGTGTCCGACGAAGATTTGGATCGTATCTACGACCTCCTGAAAGAGCAGCATGATGGCATCCACCATTTAGGAACAATCTTACAGAAAGATATTAGAGATATAGAGATTATGCGAACTGGCATGAAGGGAGCGGGGCGGATCAGCGCATGATGGATGGAAAGACGCCCACATGACCAAGCCTTGTATGTTTTGTAGAGCCTATTTATACATTATATTATCAAACTTTCAATGATTTAATTTCTGTGCTATCGCAATCGGTTTCATATCGTTTTCCTTAACTTATTTGCGCAGTTCCCAATCAAAAGAAGGGATCAACGCGGGTTCCAATAGGTGATTGCTGTCCGCAAGATCAACGCCTCCGTCCGCAACTAGCGCAGATCCACTTTCTCGACAAAGCTTTGCTGCATTAAAGGCCAGAAGCAAAGCATCCATGCGCCAAG
>JACCDO011079643.1_pt1 | contig 11148 bp, 6 predicted proteins | sample 7446101 | NCBI WGS metagenome assembly JACCDO01 (sample SAMN15323440, study PRJNA562643) | freshwater metagenome | isolation source: river surface water | place: USA:Blue River Watershed | collected 2017-08-16
ACTCAGACTATTTCCAACGTATCTTGAAGTCAATGCGATCCGTTGCGCTGGTGATATCTGACAAGCAAATGGAGTGTTTACTGCACAACGACCTGATCCTGTTGAAGGAAGTGCAAGGCCAATACGGTACGCACTTGATCCTAGAACCCAGTCACGAGGACATGCGTGTGGTTGACACCTTATACGACCTTCGAATGCCTTATAGTGCAATAGAAAGTGATGATGTTCGTGTTGAAGAAGAGATTCTTGTGACATGTCGAGTGCCAAATCCCGCTTCTGTTGCACTTAACTGTGAGATTTCAGTGATTATATCTAACCCAGTAACAGGTGCAGGCTGGTCTTATGGGTCCAATGCAATACTTATGATAGTAGATGACTCGGCGACGTTGGGACTGACTAGCGACGAGGAGGACGTGCTGCGCGACTCCCAAATCCTGGTAAATTATGATGAAATTATTGATAAAACTATACTTCGTGTGAAAATCCCGGCGAATAACGGCTACTTCACCTGGACATATGATCAACAAGTGATGCAGTATGTTGAAGCAATCAAACGAGGACTAGCACAAGCAGATACCCTTGGGTTGTATGACATCGCCGTGCTGCCCCCGAACAGCCTGTTCAACCTGTCCGACCTGCAGCAACCCGACCTATACAAGACGTTTACTATCAATGCAATAGTTGAGTTTGTGCGAAGTACATCCATGTTTAACCTCAAGCACATCGTATGCGTGGATCTGATGGAAGACAGTGCGGTAACGGTGAAGATGTACCGGGATCAAGTGATCCCGTTCCCATTACTTACTCACCTAGACACCTATCTCAAGCCATGCAACGGCTCTATTTGTGCTACTCGATTACTCTTTTTATTAGAAAATTCTTATAAATTAGCAGAAAAATATTTGAGTTTAGTGTCGTTGAACATGCCCGTTAGGTATAGTGCGCAGTACAGCGGCAACACCATGTTACCCACTCACTTGCTACCCAAGAAACACAACTCTTGCCCGGTGTTAGTGCGCGGATTACCCGATCAAATCATGCGAAGTATCAATAAAATGAAAATTCTTTTACGTCAAAACAAGTAATTATACGGTGTGTGTTCATACATAATCATATCTACATACGCGAGTAGCTTTCCTTGGTTAATTACATGGTTACCTCTCACCTCCCCGCTCGGTACTACTGCTCTGTGTGTAGGACCAAAGCGGTGCATCAGGAGAAATATCTAAGTTTTCTATGTTAGTAGTGACTGTTGGGATGAGTTTCTCGGCGGAGTTTATAGTAACTTGACGCTTTTGTTGTTCATGTAAGTGTCGTGCTGCAGCTGCATCATTCGCTGCTCTTTGCCGCTCTTCCATTGATGATCTCCTCTCTCTTGTTGACATTACATCAGTTATAAGTGCTTCAATATCGTCGCTACTACTGTCATTACCTTCGTTATTACCACTATCGACATCACTTACAACAGGTGATACTGTCTCGTTTCTTCTATTTACATTTACTTGTACATTGCTGGCATAACTACTCACTTGTTGTGAGGATGCTTTCAACTTATCTAGCTGCGATGCTAGTTCTTTCTCCGCCATAAGTATGGACGACAGCTGCTTACTATTCAAGTCTAACAAAGCTTGTTTGATTGTCGCCTCCTTATTCGCAGCGAAGGTCGAGGTATTCACTACCATTTTACTCATTTCTTCTTCCAACAACTGACTCGATTCATGTTGAATAATATTCAAGATATTCACTACCTTGTTATGGGATGCAGTGACATTGTTCTCTGCAATAACCGCATCCTGTTCGCGTCCCATCGCCTCTTCACGCTTCATTAATATGTCTATTGATCGCTTCGAAGCTAGCAATGCTTCATCCTTCTGCTCAGTAGCTAAACGAAGTGCCCGAGTGCGTTCTATCTCCAACATTTTGCTCTCTCTTTCAAGTATTAACTTCTGCATTCGCATCATCATTTCCTCTTTATTCTTCTCTTTTGATTCAAAATCATTCAAGAATTTTGCTCGTTTCTCGGATAATGTGCGCTGATGTGCCATGTTATCCAGGTCTAACTTATACTTCTCACTCAAGTACATATCACGTGCATCTAGTTCCTTGGTCTTGAGGTTGACTGCGTCTTCCATGGACTTGTTCCACTCAGTCTGACTGCGTGTTAAATGTAACTGTTTCATTCTTTCATGAGCTTCTAACTCGGTCTTCATACTTAACTCACGCAGTTTGTGTAGGTTGAATGTCAGATCCATGGTCTCCTTCATGTGCAACTCCCCGGTGGAGATCATATTGGATGCGTCAACTTGAACTTTATTCAACTCATCCACCTCCTCATTAGTAGTTGCTTCTCGTAGTCTTATTAATTTAGCACGTTGTTTACTTATATCTTCTTCAATGCGTACTAGGTCTAACAAATGTTCTTTCTCCTTCGATAGCATGTTATTGCGCAGCTTCATCTCCGCTTGTGTTGCACTTTGATGACGATCCATCCAACGTCGATTGTCATCATTTAATTGTTCAAATTTACGTTCTAATGTCTTCATTACATCATCTCTACGCTGTGCTTCGTTGTTCAATGACATTGCTTTATCACGTTGATCTAACTGCCAGTTTACTAGGGTCTTAGGGCGACCATCATAAGCTGGGTAACGTCCTTTTGGTAACGGCCAGATGGGGAAGCCAACAGAGCGAGCAATGGAGTCCTTGACTTGCTCTGCTTCATCCATGTCGAAGTTGCGATGCGACGTTAAATTTCCTTCTTTATCTGTTTCACTCAGATTATTCGCATTTTCATTGTCTGGAGACAACACCGCCGTCAAGTACTTGGCAGACGTTGCATGTAATAAGTAGTCCAGGGATTTCAAGATAGCAACAATCTTGTGGTTGTTACCGTTGGTGTCGATGTGTTTGCGCACCGCAAGGAACGCGGTCTCGCTTGTCTGGCAATCCATCAAGACATCTTTCATGTTCATAAGGATGGCAACTGGCGCCAACAAACTCAGACCAATACGCTCAAAATTAGTAAAAATATAGTCCATGAACTTCAACCAGTCGGACTTGGACAGCACCTCCGTGAACAATGTTGAGAGCATCATCCATCCCAAGACAGCTGGCGATGCATCGATAGACAGCAGATGGCTGTGTAGCTTCGAATCATACATCTTCAATATAACAGAAAAACTGTCACATATATGCACTGGTGGGTTAGGGAACGTCACGTGCCAGCTGTATCCCCACCACATAAGGATCGTCATCACGGTCTCCAGCGCGGCTTGCTCGTCAACATTATACACCAATAAGAAAGGGAAGCACAATGATGGGAGATACGACAGCTCGCCCATAATAGGCGTCCAATGGCCTAGTTGGGAGCAAATATTCTGTAATCTATTGAATATCCGACGTTGACGAACAGGATACTTGATGAACAAGTCAGTGAATGTAGGATGCACTCCGCGTCGAACAAGGTCACTGTAAGCCACAGTATTCTCAGGTAAACGCAGTAAATATCGCCATATAATGGCTCGGTGACGTTCTGGGTACTCACCATTGGCTGCCAAGTATGTCTTCAACTTCTTAGCACTCAACCGTTTGTCAGCAGGAGCGTACTTGGCTAACTCAAATATTGTGTAATTACCAGCGTTTTGAAGGATATCCTTGGGTACACCAGGCACACTATTCGCTTCTTTAACTTTATTGATTTTACTATTCATCGTGGAAGGGGTTGCGCCATTTGCTGCGGCTTTCTTTCGCAGATCTTGTGCACTGATACCTTTCTTTTTCTTCTTCTCATCATCGTCATCTTTACTTATGACTGTGTGCGGGGTTGGCACAAGCTTTGATTTAGGATCGATTACAAAAGTATTTTTTACTAACTGATTTTTAGGTATTCCACCGCGACTTCGGAGAAACTGTCCCACTAACGCACCACTTCCCAAGACAATCTCTGTGTCGTGGATGGATGCGGAGCCATTGTGGTCATTTATTGCCACGAAGAAATCATTCTTGGTAACGAACACACCGTAGTTACTACGTAAGCCTCTCTTGGCACGTGCTGCGCTGCTGTTGATGATGAATGGCTTGACGACTATCTTGTCGGCAATACCCACAGAGGATGCCTTGTTATACAACACTGAGGATCTGAGATCGGCGACGATCGTCCACAAGCCAGTGTTGGTAGCAGGGCCTTCAATATCCACGATTATTAGATCACATTCGTTACTCAATATCCCGAGTCTTGGTCCACCATTTTCGTCACCTAACGGTGCGATTACACAACCATATGGCATGTGGGATGGTAACTCAAGCACACCTAAGAACTCGCTGTAGATTGGGTTAATGTCTATATTTCTGTGATCGGACAGCTTCTTTCCCACGCTCCACGTGTACAAATTGCCATTATCTCCACTCAGTATGAAGCGCAAGTCATTTATATTACCAGATTTTGGATAATATGTTGATGCATAAGCGACCCAATTAGGTTTTCTTTCTGTTGATGGTAATGAACAATGGCATATCAACTGGCAATCGCTGGATCTATAGATATATACACCAGTGTTCTCTAGAACAATGGCGATGAGTTCGCCATCAAGCTCAAATTGTATATCAATAATTCCCTCTGTTAATGCTAGACTACGGGTGCATTGAACATCTCTTAAATCCCAAATAGAAACGACACCTTGAGCTGATGCAGTAATCAACATCGGCTTCGTTGGATGGCATTTCATTAATTTTATTGCGCTTCCATTCGTATTTTGAATATTACTTATTACTCCACCCGAAACAGTATCCACTATTATCACTAATCCATTATTATATGCAAGTGCCAACTGGTCTGATCTAGAGTGAATATATTCCATGGAACTAACGGCAATAGTTGAAGAACGAATAGAATAATATTGATTCTGTGCCAAATTAAATCTATAAACATGCCCATCACTATCCGCTATACAGTATTCACCTAAATAAATAAAGGAATAATTAATTCGTTGAGAAATGCGAATAATCAAATACATGGATTGATGTACCTGTTTTGTCGTTAAAAACAGAATTACATAGCATTGCACTTGCACCTCGACGAGGTTCTGTCCACATTCGTGCGAATAATCCTGTCATTGAGCGTTCCCCTCTCCGACGAAAGATAGGTCCATTGGAACCCCGCAAATACACATCTGCCGCAAACTGGTCGACTTGTGACTGCATCACTTCGTCACTATCGAAGCTATCGTTCATTTCAATCCTCAGCAATTCAACCTTGACTCCTCTATCTTCAGGTCAATTTTTGAAAATATTTCAAATTTTCATTTCAGGCCCGGTTTTCTAAACGGAAATGTTCTAACTTTGCTATCATTTGCGTCCATTCGTTTGATTGATTAGTCGCTCGTTGTTTAAAATCAATTTAGTTGGTACATACCGCAATATTTTAAACACATAGTTAGGAAAAGATTAATATTCACTTAGGTGAAGCATGAAGTATAGTTTAAAATCAAACTAAGTAATTAGTATTCATTAGGATGTGTTCTTCATGTGTTTCTCCAACGTCTCTTCTAGTTGTGTCCAAGTGATAAAGGCCGGGTTCTTTTGTGAGCTTTCAATCGAGGAAAATAGAAAAGTAGCACTTCCTTGCAACTAAAATGTCGAATAGTGTGAAGCGTGAGGTTTGTGATAGTGATGATGACGACTATGGTCCTGCTCCAGCTGCCGCAGCTCCTGTATCTCAAGAAGAAGACTTTGGACCCTCTCCTGCTGCCCCAAGTGATGCAATTAGACACATAGCAGATGAGCCACGCAACAAGAAACGCATGAAAATATTGCCACATGAAGATGTTTATATTGAAAAATTACCTAATAGCGATCGATATGAATATTCTTACATGCATAGGGATATAGTATCACATATCGGGATAGCCAAAGGATCCGAGTACATTATTACTGGTTCCATCGATGGACATGTGAAATTTTGGAAGAAAATGCCTAATAATATAGAGTTTGTCAAGCATTACCACGCGCATTTGGGTAGTATTTATGGTTTTGATATATCACCAGATGATTTGAAATTAGTAACCACTTCTACTTCGGATTCAATGATTAAAATCTTTGATATTCCTTCTTATGATATGACAAATATGATTGCATTGAAGTATCGCCCAACAGTTGCTATATGGATAAATAGCAACGATAACGTGAACTTATTTACTAGAATAAGTGTAGCAGATAGTAATAATAGTTTAATTCGTATATATAAAATAGATGCTGTGAATGATGAACCATTGGCAATCATCAGCTTCCACACTGCTCCTCTTCAATGCATGAAATTGAACATTCCTAACGCAGCAGTGGTTAGTATAGACAAGAAAGGGATTATTGAGTACTGGAACGTGTCTGACTATGAATTTCCAAGTGCTAAAGTAACATTTCGTCATAAAATGGATACAAATTTATTTGATTTACTTAAGAGTAAAGTGCGCTCTTACAGCTTGAGCATCAACCAACAAGGAACGCTGTTTGCGGTGGTTTGCTCGGATAGGAAGATACGAATATTTGACTTCATCACCGGTAAAACAAGCCGAATATATGATGAAAGTATTGAAGTATATAGTTCAGGTATCAAGCATGACATCGAACCGGCGGATTTAAGTCGACGAATAGCTGTGGAAAGAGAGCTAGAAACGGTCACGAATAAGCCAAACGATGGGATGATGCAAGGTTTGGAGTACAACACTTGCACTTTTGATGACTCTGGTAATTTCCTTCTATATTCATCTATAATTGGTATTAAAGTGTTGAATATCCATACGAACACGGTGGTAAAGGTGCTGGGAACACCCGAGGCCGGAGAGAGATTTCTATCCGTTGCACTTTACCAAGGAATTCCTAAAGTTGATGCTCAATTCTTGTTATTTAAAGCAAGTGAAAAGAATAGTGTGAGTGATAGTGGTGACCGTCAAGAGGCTATCGACCAGGTAAGAAGCACTGCAGGGATACCGGATCCAACGATTTATACATCAAGTTATAAGAAACGTCGATTTTATTGCTTCTCTCGTCGTGAGCCGAATGACAGTAAAGATGATCGAGATATCTTGAATGAGAAGCCTTTGGCTCAAGAGATATCCCATAATAATACATCAACGGCTACCTCCAAGGCTGTTGCGAAAGAGGCGATTATCCACACCACATTGGGTGATATTACTATTGCATTATTCCCAACGGAATGCCCTAAAACAGTTGAAAATTTCGTTACTCATTCACGTAACGGTTACTATAATAACCTCATCTTTCATCGTGTTATCAAAGGGTTTATGCTGCAAACCGGTGACCCGTTGGGTGATGGAACAGGTGGTGAGTCAATTTGGGGAGCAGAATTTCCTGATGAATTTCATGAAACATTAAAACATAAAATATATACTGTTAGTATGGCAAATGCTGGGCCAAACACCAACGGATCTCAGTTCTTTATCACAACAGTACCAACACCTTGGCTTGATGGTAAACACTCAGTGTTTGGTCGAGTTACGAAAGGATTTGATGTAGTTAAGAATATTGAAAGTGTTCCCGTGAACAAACTCAACAAGCCCGTCGGCGGCGACGTCAAAATGTTATCTATTGATATATTGTAAGCATTAATTATTAAAAGGACTCCTTCTGGAGTTCCGCCGGTACCCGGAAATTTTTTCTTGATTTTTTTGCAAGGATTTTTTGCAAGGATATTGGAAGTAAAAGATCCAACAATTTACCTTGTAGAACCTTCTTTGTTAGAAGCCCTGTGTGTTAGAAGCCTTGTCAAGACCTCTGTGTTAGAAGCCTGAATAAGAACAAATTTACGTATATGAACCCACTTGTTGCAGGCAGCGATTCCTCTAGTTCTAATGGAGGAGCTACCTCAATCATGCGTGTGGCAACCAACCATGGTGATTCACCTTCAGATATAAAAGCAAGAACTCTAGCTAGGAGAGTTGTGTTTAAATGGTTGCCAGTATATTGTGAGAATGATCTTGTGCTAGGAGCTTGGTATTTCTTTTGGGGATCTTTGTTGACTGTGTTTATTCCAATTATGCCATTGATATCGTTATATGAAAATTGGTGGCCAGAGGCAAAAGCAGATGATGGTGAAGAGGCGATTATGCCAGTGCGAGATCACGTAGCTGCTTACGCAATGTTGGCATTTGCCGGCGTGTTGTATACAATTGGTTCATATATCTTCATTCGAGTATTCAAAGAGAATCCACCTCCACCTCTATTCAATTTTAAACATCGATTATTTTGTAATGACGAGCTTATTGCGTCATGGTTATTCTTGATTGGCACGCTCCCATTCATACCAATTATGGGACTATATGTCTATTATAATCCCGATAATGGTGCATTTATGTTGGCTTTTTTATTATGCATCTTCGCTAATTTGGCATTTTTTATCTTTATCGTTGTTACTGCACCAGCAAGTATCGACCATCACGAGCACGTTCATATTATTTCTTTTATATCACCAATTCTTAGGAAAATGATGTGTTTGCGCGAGAATAGTATATGGCACAAGCACTTGGCTAATGACTGGTTACTCACTTGTTGGTTAATGGTTTGGGGATGTGGATTGGCTGTTTTTGCAAGTATCCTATTACTTATTTACGAAGGATCCGAGCATAGTAAGCGTGGTATATTTGACTGGGCAACCGGCGCTTTTGACTGCTTGTTGTTTATGATTGGCTCCATGTACTGGACTGCCGGCAGCTACGCCGAGAAGCAACAAGCGATGGTTACTCAACCATAGAAGTAAAAGTTGTATTGTAATAGTTAAATTAATATTTACATGGTATTTAACTTGTAGATGAACACGCACAGCTTCACGCACAGCTTGACACACAGCTTGACACACAACACATGCTATATACACCGATCAATTCACTTTAACTCGCTTCTCTAACGCAACTTTCTTATCTTTCTCGGGGTAACTATTATTTGACTCGACCAGATCAGTTAGTAAATCAGAAGACATGCTTGAAAGAGTACGTTTCTTGGTAAATGAAGTATCCGACGATCCAACGGCTACCTCGAGAGTAGGAGGACTGAGTGACTTGGGGGTGGTATCATTCAACACTAAATTCTGTTCTGAATCATCCTTTTTAGGAGGTTTTCCTCTTCCTTGCGAGATCTTCGCTAGATATTCAGTAGTAACTCCTTCCGTGATATAAACACCATCAAAGCAAGAAGTTTCTAGTCCTTTGACATGGTCGGGATTGCAGGAGGTGCATGCCTCAATCACATCATCTAAATCATTATAAATCACGCGATCTGCACCCATGATCATCGCGATATCTTTCTCACTACGTTCATGAGCAATTAACTCTGTTGTTGTTGGGATATCAATACCATATACATTAGGAAAACGTACAGGTGGTGCAGCAGATGCAAAATATACTTTAGCTGCACCAGATTCCTTTGCCAGCATCACTAGCTCCTTTGACGTCGTCCCGCGCACGATAGAGTCGTCAATAAGCAAGACATTCTTACCATGAAATTCACTTTTTATTGTATTTAATTTTAATCGAACAGTTTTACGGCGCATTTCTTGTCCTGGCATAATAAAAGTTCGCGCAATATAACGGTTCTTAACAAATCCTTCTCGATATGGTAATTGCATGATATTTGCTACTTGAAGTGCAGATGTACGAGATGTTTCAGGGATTGGCATCACCACATCAATGTCATGTTTTGGAAAGTCACGAATTATTTTCTTGGCTAGTTTTTCACCCATTCGTAACCTTGCTTCATACACGGAAATGCCGTCAATTATAGAGTCAGGACGGGCGAAATAAACATATTCGAATAAACAAGGGCGAAGGGAAGTAGAGCTATGTACCATGGAAGTGTGCAAGTTACCTCTGGGGGTAATGAAAATACATTCACCAGGTGCTATGTCTCGCTCTAATTTAAAACATGGATCTAACGCATCGATAGCAACACTTTCACTAGCTACTGCGTAGTCAAGTTTACAGGTCACAGGGTTCACGCGAGTACCGTAGCACAATGGACGAATGCCATAAGGATCACGAAACGCTACCAATCCTATTCGATTTATTAACATTATCACTGCATATCCACCATGACAGCGTCTCATCACGGATCGGACGGTGTCAAATATCTCATCGGGAGTCATTTTACTAATACGTTTACGTTGTAACTCTTCAGCAAATACATTCAGTAACAACTCACTATCACTATTTGTATTGATATGTCTACGTTCAGAACGAAGATGTTCATTCAAATTATCAGTATTAACTAAATTACCATTATGAACAAGTGCAATACCAAATGGAGTATTCGTATACAATGGTTGTGCTTCAGCAGAACACGAGCCACCAGCAGTTGGATATCTACAATGACCAATACCCACATTACCTTTTAAATTGATAACAGTCTCTTGAGTAAATACATCAGCAACAGTCCCATTAGCTTTATGCAAATGAAAATGGTTTCTTTCAATAGTAACAATGCCAGCGGCATCTTGGCCTCGATGCTGCAATATAGTCAACGCATCCACGAGTGCCTGATTCACGTTCACATCCGTATCACTGTTAATCAAGCCAATTATGCCACACTAAGAAGAATAAAAGTCAGTAAGTAAGTAGCAAATTGAAATAAATAGCAAAATCAGCAGAATAGGTGGTACGAAACACTCACCATATTGATATGTGAGGAAGAAATGTCTCTCTTACGGTATGCTTTTTTGTGCAAATACATCATCGCACATTGAATCTCGGAACAAGACTCGGGCTAAACTTCAGGAAGGAAAAAGATTCGTTAAGAAATACACACCTGCGTGATACCTATGCATATACCTGGCTATCCACGGATATCTATCGCCCTATCTATCTACCTACCTACCTAAGTACCAACCTAACTAAGGTATCTGAGATGTATCTATACGGGCGTTTACTCATTGAGAGAAATTCCGCAAGTAATAGGCTTATTCTTGATGCACCACTTATTTACAATATCAAAGACGACTTTTATTACCAAAAGTACTTGTTACCTACCGTTAATATGGTTCGCGCCTTCACAATATTTGCACTATTGATTGATTTCTTACTTACTTACTTACTTACCTTTCTTATTAGACTCTTTAGTTAGGTAATAATTAAAGTAGATTCAAATAAA
>JACCDO012277471.1_pt1 | contig 11144 bp, 6 predicted proteins | sample 7446101 | NCBI WGS metagenome assembly JACCDO01 (sample SAMN15323440, study PRJNA562643) | freshwater metagenome | isolation source: river surface water | place: USA:Blue River Watershed | collected 2017-08-16
AGAACATTATAGAGCCGTTAATACAAGTAATAAATTTATATCACGATCTTGGTGCAGCCCAAGCTTTGTATAATTTATCTTGCGCCAATGAAAATGACGTGTTGTTATACGAGTACAAGCTGCACTTGATACTGTTGAAGAATATCAATTGCACCGAAAACATTGAAGTAAAGAGTATGTACATCATTATCCTGGTGCAAATGGCATCCAATATCACGCGTATCCACGCGCTAGTGGAGAATGGAGTGTGTCACACGTTCGCTAGCAAGATTATCAACAATGATACTATCAAGATATGGGACAGTGTGAGTCAGTTCATATGCGCCATCGTTAGCATATACTACAAGGAAAGTAACGAGTTCTGTAGTAATGTACCCAGTATATTGAAGCTACTGAAGGTACTGTGCATGAAGCAAGCGCAAGAGGTTGTACTTGTCAATAGCGCAGTTATTATCTCGTATATAAGCATTATTGTGCCCGAATTCAACGCAGAAATCGACAATATTGTGCGCACTATCCTCAATCTATCGGACCACGAAAAGGTTTTAGAATCCATAGCTATTACCCTATATAATTACTCTTGCTACGGTAGTGCGTCGCCCAGCAGTGACGTTACATATCCATCATCCTCCAATGCGTTATTAAAAGATAGTTATTACCTGAATATAATGGTTCGCATGATGCGAAAAGGCAATAATGACGTGCAATTGAATGTAGCAAATACTATAATGAACCTAGCCGCAATACCACGTTGCACTGTTCTACTCAAGGAAAGCACGAATAATATATTATCTGATCTGGTAGTCATCGCCTTACTCCGCACGTCATCAATGGCCATCAAACAAGTATGCGCACAAGTCTTTTATAACATGCTTTGTCATGACGAGACTCGTGTACGTTTAGTAGCCAGTGAATTTTGGTGGGGAATTTGCCGTTTATGTCGTACTGACGACCTTGTGATACGTAATTTGTTTGCAAAAATTCTGTTTGAATGCTCCCTTCACGCAGGTCCGTTTATCCACTCTCATTAATCCCTATGAACGATTTAATCACTCCCTTTTCTTTGATTTTATAGAGCTTATTCCAATAATCCGTGAGCACAATATCATTACTTGCATCAAAGACGTCATTGATATCACGGAGGAGTCGGTGGTTAACAATGAGCTCGTTGATAAGTACATGATTTGTGTGCAGAACATGCTGCAACACTTCCTTCCAGTATCAGATAGTGGATCATTATTCTCACGCAATGAGAGTATTTTTCTAGTTCGCTTATGTATTGCTGTCCTCCTGCGTCCTGTATCTCATCAATCCATTGGAATTTGTATTAAAATATTATTAAAATGTTCATTACAGGTAAATGCCATGGAGGATAAAGTGGATCTCGAGTATATTGGGTTAGACATCGTTAACGCGCTTATTCAAAGCAGTCACATATGGATGAGTAGCCCCGTCAGCAGCAGTAGTGATGCCAACCTGCCACAAATAGTGTCTCAATTGATATTGCAACTATGTAGAATATCAACCACGTTTACCAAGTTAGTAGCGTTGGCGGAAGTAGCCGCAAGTCACGAGTCCCATGCAACGGTCGGGGATGATAATGACCACACAGGGATTGTCTACACTCCACTAGCGCCATTATTAATAAAAATATACAACGCATCTAGTAAGCGCTTGGTTGGGGAGAACATTCTCTTTGTTATATTCATATACATGGTGCGTCACAGCCCTGCACCCAGCGCATTGATTACCATGCCCATATTCAACCAGCTTATCGTGGACATCATTGTTAAGAATGCGCAATACACCCTACCTGCAAAGAAGTTAGTGATATTAATACTCTGTTACATTGTTCAAGACTGCCTAGTGATGCAGCCATCCCTATTCACTTCTGCACTGGTCAACAGTATCATGCTAGACGGCACCGATTATATCTCCGATATCAAAATACGTAAACATTTTTTACATTTTATTGAAAAATTAAGTACTCACCCATTAACGGCTACTAAGTTATTCCAATCAACCATGTTCAAGGTACTGAGTAAGTACATCGAGCAGTGTCGCAAGTATAGTCAGGGCGAAGTACTAGCCGCAATAGAGCTAACATCAATAATAATTAAAAATTTTTCATTACATTTTGATTTATTAGAGGCGATGATAGTGACTCCGTCGGGGTTGACGGCGATACTAGAACAGATGTCAAATGACCAAATAACCGAGTCATCAGGATGGAATCTGTGTGTTCTCTTATGCAAAGCAAGCTTGCATTCCAAGGGATTTCGAGATAACTACGCACTTTCACCGTCGTTTGTATTGGCTATATGTGAGAAACTAAACACACTTATTACGGAAGTGAATATTGTACGCAGAATCAAGTACGTCATTAGTATTGTATTGGAATTGTATAGTTCGGGTCTTCAGGTGGATCCAACGTTCATTCAAGCAATATTTTTAGAAATGCAAAGCGTTGAAAACATGCGATTAAATCGTAAAATACCCGTTGAAATGAGAGATGAAAAGTTTTCGTCGGCGAATATCTTAGATGCAAATAATATAATCAAGAGAATAGACACGGATTACCAGCAACTGGTTCAAAATAATTTGCAGGATGCAACCCTCCATTACCTGGTAACCATGCCGGATAACGGCAGTGGTGAGTACAGGAAATGGACCGTTTATACGTTGCAACAGGTGAAAACGATTGAAAATTTAGAGTTAACCATGAAGAAAACGATCCCATTTTTCTTTCTTCATTTTGAGATGGTTGAGCTGTATCCCGTGGATGCATTTCACAAAATAATACGGCTTTACCCTAATATAATCGCCCACGATGAGAGTGCCGATGACGATATGGAAGAGGGTGATGAGGAGACTGGTGGTAACGAAGACAATGAGGAGGAGAATGATGACAGTGACTTGCGTAGACACGAGACCGATCAAAGTGAACATAGTAATGAAGAGAAAAGTATTGTTACCGCTGATTATAAGGATGATTTCACAGTAGAAAGTAAAGTATCCGTTGAAAACAGTTACATGAATGATGACTTCGAAGACGACGATAGTGTTGCTCCCAGGAAATAAGATTCAAACTATATTTTTTTGAATAATAATATTATATTTTATGTAAATAATTTGTAAATATTCGCAATGCGTCTATCATAACGGCTTCATTCAGTGATATATTTGCCTCTAGCATAGCACTTAAGTCCCTTATGGATGATGGGATGTGGCTCTCATTCAACAGAATGTAGTACGTTGCTGACCATAAATCTCTGATCCAATACCGTTTGATGGCTGTGGTCGGGATAATATATGGACCGAAAGCACGCAATTCGTTATTGTATCCAAATCGTTGGACTTCGTCTCTATTGACTTTGCTTATGGTAGACATTGGTTGGTAGTACAGGGACTGATGGATGCACACTAACGCACTATAGTAATCTGCTTCATACGACCATGTCGATCCATCAAGCATCGCTGGGCATTTAAACCCACTAGCGCTGCTGCTTCCGGTGTACAAAATGTTGGCTTGCTTGCCTGTTACTTGAGTATCCTTCGCTTTACCAAAATCAATAAGCATCAGAATGAGTTTGTTCGTCTCTATATTTTGTTTTACAACCCAATTATTTGTTTTAATATCAGAATGAATAATTTTATGGTGATGAAGATGCCCAAGCACTTTTACCATATCATTAGCGAAGTGTAAACATACGAGTTCATGGTCTTTCGCTGACATCTGTTGCTTGCTTAATACAATAATGGTGTCGTGCAATGTTCCATATACCGCGTACTCCATACACATAACGGATACATTACTGTAAAGAATTAAACACATTGGCTCCAAGTAGTGGTTGCTGTATATCGTCGAGTCTGATTTACTGGATCGATGCTTCAACAACGTGTGGATGTAACATTCCCATACTACAGAGGCGATATTTTTATCCACTTTGATGACCACTTTCTTCTCCGTCCAATCGATCGGTTCATTGTTAATTGCATTGCCCAAGTATATATGGCCAAAGGATCCTTTTGTTAAGTATTGTTGAACTTCAATAGTCATGTTTATTGGTACATCGCTATCCTTGCTGTTGTCAACCACTATTACTTCACCTTAAAATGACATTAAAGTGATAAGTGTTACGATGTAGAGATTATTAAAGAAATAAGAAGATACATTTTTTGATGTTTGATGATAGTAATTGCGCTGGTGTAGGTGTCATTGGGCTCGAAATAACAGGAAATTGTAAAGAAATACTTGGCAATAGTAACCGCCATTCTTTGTCCAACACTCTTTCATAGTTCAATGCATTCACGACCATCTTAATTTCACCTATTTTCACTTCGCCTATTACTTCGTCGAGATCACAATTGAAATCATCGCGGCGTACCCGATGATTATTGCGAACGGAAGGAACTAATAATTTAGATAAATTCGATAATTTCGCAAGAGTGTCACCCGCAACGCGCATGCACCGTCGCTTCTGATTAAGTGAGTTACCAATGAGTTAGTGGCTGTTAGAAAAAAAGATTGAGTTGGAGGAAATGAACCTGTAGAGGAGCACCGTCGTTCTCTTTATCCATATTATAATGTCCGTTACGAAGCCGTTACTATTTATTCAGCCAGGACCGGTGATTAATAAAAATATCTATTTAAAAGTGTAACATTTCAATCCAACAAATTCATGCGTAATACAACTATTTACTTATTAACTGTGTTATCTTTTCATTCGCTCACCAACTAAGTCACCCAATATATCACAATAACCCAAACAAGCACTATCCTCGCTAAAAAGTATTTGTAGAAAAGTGTTATCAAATTAAGGCTATTACAACTGCAATGAATATTTTGCGTCCCATTCTATTGTTATGAAAATGATTCTCTTGTTTCACGACTCGACCCGGAACCATACCGGCAGAATTGAAAAATAAAAAAATACCAAAATTAAAAGTTTTAAAACTAAAAAATATGAGTTCAAAAGTGTGAATCTTTGTTGTATTGAAGCGATTTGTGGCTATTGTGCGACTAGATAGTCAGCCATGTTCAGCGAGAAGCCAGTTGAAGTCGCAAAGAAGAAATTGTTGACAAAAAATGAAATACTTCAAGAAATGGGAACTCGCCCGCATAAATTACCATTAAAGTATCATCCGAAGCGTCACGAGTTGCGATTCCATGTGAAAGGAGGGCTCAAAAAGCCAGAGTCTTATGATTATGTCACAACTGGTATGTTTTTATTCACTCGCTTACTTACTCGCTTACTCATTCATGTTTTAGGTAACAAATTGATCTTGGATCGAACTAAAAAAGAAAAGGAGGAAGCAGATCTGAAGCAAAAGCGTTACTTATTAGGTAGAATGCACATCAATACAAATAAAAAGCCAGTGAATGTGACGGAACCATTTCCTGATCCTCCAAGTGAAAGGACGTACACACATCGTTTTGGTCTGGCAAAGAATGCTGTAAAGGATGAAGAAGTGCCGAGAACCCCAACATTATCTTTAGCTTGGGGATGGAACTCACAGAGCAGAGCGGGTATTTTTTAATTCAATCGTGAACATATTCAATAACATTCTTACTCCCTTACTCGCTCTAGGTAATTTATATTTAACTAACATTGCTGTTCCACGCCAAATCGCTCATTCTCACGAAAAGAATTATATTGCTTGTGGCGTCGGTCTTCACCACAGTCTTATTGTTGATGAAGATGGTATTATGTACAGTTTTGGTGATGGAAGGCATGGACAATTAGGCTATGGGAACGAGTTTAATAATGTTAATTCCACTTGTATGATGCAAGCGTATCCTAAAAAAGTGTCACCATCAGGAGTAATTAAACAAGGTCGAGACATGAAGTTTGTGCAGGTGGATGGTGGCAATACTTTCTCCATTGGCCGTGAAGTGTCTCCGGAAGAAGGAGTTTATTTATTCAAGAATTTACATGAGTTAGAAGTTGTTGTGAAAGAGTTACATCGTTTATATCCCGAGAGTGAAGTAGTACAGAAAGCATGGGCTCTTGTGCGTCAGGAGAGATTCAAGATTACCAAAATAGCAACCGGGAAGGTTGTTTCCTTTGGTTCAGGTGAGCATGGGCAATTAGGACTTGGTAAATATGCATTATTTTCACCATATCCACGTATAATTCCAAAGCTTGCAGAAGTTATTATTACTCAAATTGCCGTTGGCAATACGCATGTATTAGCCATTAGCTCCGCTGGTACTTTATACTCATGGGGAAGTGGTAAGTCTGGTCGATTGGGTCATAAAGACTTCGACGATCGTTTTGAACCAAATATCGTCCGCTTCTTTGAACCGTATTACGTGGAATATTGCGCAGCAGGTGAAAATCATAGTGCTGTTCTAACTACAACGCGACGAGGCCCACCTCGTCACGCACAAATCAAGGAATTGTCTACTTTTGGTAGAGGTGCTCATGGTAGACTCGGAAATGGCACAAATTGTAATAAATGCGAACCACAACCAGTGAATCAATGGCCACCTTCAATCGAAGGTTATCAAATCAAGCAAGTAGCATGTGGTGGTGCGCACACACTGGCATTATTTTATAAACCAGTCATGAAGAGTCTTGCTAATCCCTGGGGCTTACACACGGTTATCATGGCCTGGGGTTATGGACGTAATGGTCAACTAGGAAACGGTAAAACGACGGATTCATTTATTCCTGTGAAGACCTTAATGTCAAAAATGGATATAGTCGATGAAATAACTGCTGGTCGTAGTTGGTCCATTGCACGCACGATAACCGGGAAGGTTTACTCATGGGGGAAAGGTCTACGAGGACAGCTAGGTCAGAACGAAGATATTAAACAGGCTCCATTCAGCATCATTCCTCGGATGGTTGCATCATTTGCATCACTCATAGATATCAAAGGTGGGGTGTACCACAACATAGCGCTTGGGGTTCAACGGAAGTATCTCAATGAAGCTATTTCTATTGATAGTGTTAAGAATCACGGACACCATCCATACTATCCGTTGGTCCAGAAGCGATTGCGGGAGTTGGATTGTGATATAATGTACGCATTTGATTGCTGTCGCAGGAATATAGCGCCAGGTGTAACACATAAAGACAAGCAGCGATACATGTGTTTGACGTGTGATATTCATTGTATTTGTTGCGTATGTGCTAGGCTTTGTCATATTGGACATCATGTTGTGGAACGTAACCCCGTACAGTCAGAAATTGATCCGTTTCAAAAAGATTTACAACGGAAACAAGCATTTAAAAAGTCGCAAGAAGAGATTTTGGTTAAAATTAATCAAAATTATGATAAAAAAATGAGATTATTGATCAAACAACGTCTCCGCGAGGAGGCGTTGGGGCTGGCGTCAGTGCCTGGACAAAGTACAAAATCAAAAATAAAATCAAAAAAGCTTGGAATTAGTACCAAAGAGAGTAAAGTGTTGAAAATCCCTAGTTTATGGGACACGAGACCTGTTTTATTGGCGGTTAAACGGCATAAACGAGAGAAAGAGAGGCTTTATAGGGCGAAAACGAGTAAGCTTGACTTACTAAGCGCTGGTGAGAGCGGTAGTACCGATAGATCCGTTAGCCCAACGAGACCCCAGTCACGGGATGATGCAGCTCCTGGTTCCCCCGAGTCCAAGAGCCCTAAAGCTGCAGGTAGGGTTGCTCGAAGTGGTTTCATCGTGAATGATAAGTCCGAGGAACAGAGGAATTTAACCATGTATAGTCGTCAGCCGGTATGTTATTGCTCCCTATTCTCCGGTAAGTGCAAGCTTTCTGCTACCATTCCAGAGACAGAGAACGAGAATGAGAATGTAATGTATAACTATAAGTACTTCGGTTATGCCACCCGAATACAACGGTTAGCACGCAGATATCTAGGGCGTTGCCGTCGCCATGCATTACATCGACGCCTCGCAGAGACCCGCCACGAAGTCAGTCAAATCCATTATTACACGTATATACTCGCTGCCGTTTGGCAAAAGTTTGATCGCTCACTAAGTCAAATCAAGCAGCAATACGAGCTGCGACAAATGGCTGTGGAAGACGATAATACCAAGAAATTTTACTACAAATTCTACTTACAAGGCGCTCTTGGTGGCATGCGGGCATTGGAATATGGATTAAAGCTGTTATACTCACGTGTGTCAATAGCCATTCCACGTTCTGGTGGTCGTGCCACGTCATTATTCTATTCCAATACATTTTCATGGTGCAGTATTCGTGATTTACAATTAAAAATGCATCATAATAAACGTTTACCGACGAGTATGTTATCGGAGTTAACGGCTAATTGGCCGCGATACAGCAAGAATGAAGGAGAGGTTTATGATAAAGATTTATCGTTATTCCTGATGAAATATGTGTGTACACCTGAGATGTATGCGTACAATAAAATGCTGCGTGAGAAGCACGCATTGGCCGTGAAATTGTTGCAAGAAGAAGAAGAAAGAAAACGGAAAGAATTGATCGAAAAAAGAGAAAATAAAAAGAAATTAATAGCAGCAGCCGCTGCGTTACGTGCCCCCAAGAAAGACATACCGGTGCCAATCAAAGAGACGGAAGAGGAAGAGGAAATCGTCATTCCTTACGTCAAACTCCCTCCGGAGCCCTTCGGGATATTTGATTTGTATGACGACTCCATCGAGAACGAGCCCGAACCATTTGATATGTATTCCAAAGTGAAACCACCGGTGCCACGTCGTCGCCATAGTATCACTGATCCATGCAACCTTACGGATCGATTTCGTAAGTTACGGGAATCAACAATGTTTATTAGCTTCATGCGGCGAAGAAACAGCGACCCGGTTTTGTACAAACCAATGCATCCTACTGAGCGACGGACATTGCCATATACCAGGTACATTATTCACTCTCTCACTCACGCACTCACTCACTCACTCACTCACTCACTCACTCACTCACTCACCCACTCACTCACTCTAGGCATGTCATAAACTCATTAGACCTGTATTACTCGCGATTAAGTCTGTTACATGAAGTAACGCACGATAAGTACAAGGAAATGTGGGCGAAAGAGTCGCGTAAAAAGAAATTGAAATATATTCAACGGCTATTCAACCAGGCCTTCGTCTCCCCGAAGTTACCAATTTCAATGTATCAAGATATTCTTCGACCAACAAAAGGTGTAAAGAGAAGGCGGACCATCGCAGAGCCAGAACGTTATGCCAAGCAGTTGCATGTATTATTTGAAACAAGGAACCATTTTCAAAAGTTATGCACAGACATTGGTGTAGATGAGGGTTACAACCGACGGTATTGATCTAGCATACTTAATTATGTACTCACTCACTCACTCTCTCACTCACTCACTTTCTAACTCATAGGCGTCGCTCCTTCGATCACGGTGAGTGGTTCGACCATCATCACGGAGTCACAAGGAAATTGGGATATCAGTTCGAAAATTATGATTTTTCCCATGTGCCTACCATGTCGGAGCTATACAAGGACCGCATGATCATGGACAGTCGCATGGGTTTCTCTGGATTTGTTAAGAAAGAGATTAAGGAAGGAGACTTGTTGGAATTGTGGGCAGAAGAGAATAAGGCCAAGGATGGTGCAAAGAACGAGGTAGTATGCTTTACTTACTTACTCACTCACTCGCTCATTCCTTGCTTACTTGCGTCTTCAATAGTTATCAATAGAAAAAGTTACCAATGAAAAGGTGGTCAAAAATGTTTCGAGTATGCCAAAAATCCCTAGAACAAATGACAATAAGAATAAAACCAAGAAAGTAGTTGATCATGCCACACAGCCAGCGGAGCACTACATCGCACCGCCTCCAACGCACAATAATATATGGCAAGAGCATTTCAGCGAAGAAGGATACACTTACTACTACAATCCATCCACCGGTGAATCGACGTGGGAGTATCCTAGTGGGGATATTCAACTATGCCAGCAGTACCAAGATGATGGAGGCAACTGGTACTGGTTCAACACAACGACGTACGAGAGTTCGTGGGTATAATGTTACACCGGATGTCGCAACAAACTGGGTGAGCAGGTGAGTGAGTACGCTAGTACACGAGGGGCTAAAGATGGCGAGCAAGGCCCTAAAAATTTGTATAAAAATTGTAACTAATTTTAAATGTTGTTTATATTTTTATTTTTACTGGGAGAGGAAGAGGGACGGAGATAGAATAACTTAAGTTTGACGATATCCGCCTACCCTTGATCAATCTCTGTTGCTGTTGGACATCACAAAGGCATGAATACGCTAACTACCCCCAGTGGAACTAGTGTCCAATCTGTGTGGCTTAATATCAATCTGATACCTTCTCGTGGCTGACGTCACACATCCTGTCTTCTCACTGACGTAGTCTCGCTCTCTCTCTCTAGAACTTTCTCCCAGAATCATAGGGCCGGGAGGCCCTGTTGATTGTCCTTCAACATCTCAATCCATGCGAACCGATGAAGATTCTTCGTTTTTTCTTGCCAGAATTGTAATCCAGAGTCTTTAGATAAGAACAACACACCTGTCTATATGGGTGCAAGTGCAGAACGGTATTCAACTTACTAAATATATCTAGTAAATAACAAGTTTCGTATTACAGGCGAATCGAAATTATTTGTTATCGAACGGTCGAAACTGTGCTTATTTTAGCAGCTGGCAAGTGAATAATTAGCAATACCTGTCATATTTAAAAACGTTTCTCTAGATTAGACCCTGCACGAGTCAAGTGATTAGTTCATTTCATCGTATAATGCCGCGAATTCATGACATTATGATGAGATCTTCCGTGGATGATATTATCAAACTTGTTATTTTTGAAAACGAGAATATCAATGGCAAAGATTACGAGGGAGATACACCTTTGCATATAGCTTGTGAGTTTGGGATGGTTGATATGGCGAAAGCTCTCATAGCTTTTGGAGCAGATAAGTATGTAGACAATGATCGTTGTTTGGAACCAGACAATTTATGTAAGGATTCACACTTCAAATCTCTTATAAAATCGTCTACACCAAACAGTCTAGCTTATTTAAGGGATGAAATCATGCAAAGAGTAACGGAGAAACTTCATCATGTTGCAAAGGACAAAATAGTAGAAAAAGAAGATCCATTATTAAGACAATTTATTGTTGTCTGCGAAAATGGAATAACTGTTAGGTCTGGACCGGAGTTTGATTCTGAAA
>JACCDO010206922.1_pt1 | contig 11143 bp, 17 predicted proteins | sample 7446101 | NCBI WGS metagenome assembly JACCDO01 (sample SAMN15323440, study PRJNA562643) | freshwater metagenome | isolation source: river surface water | place: USA:Blue River Watershed | collected 2017-08-16
ATATTTATGGTATTGTATCAAAGCAAAATTGAGTCTAAAGTAATTCTCAAGATCCATATGAGACATTCCTATGCGAAAAAACTTGAAAGTCCTTCCAACGTAACTTCACTATCAATACCAGTTACTGGATTTTTAATTTTAACTACATGAGATAACTTGGGCATAGTTTCAAAGAACTTTTCAATTTGCTTAAACTGAGAAGAATTCATCTGATCTAAGAATTCCATAAGTTCCTTTTTGGTCACATCCGAAGTAGACCAAACTTCATCTTCAGTATAAATTTTATCAATACAAGAACCAATTAATTCAAATGACTGATCTATCGTATTATCAGAATTAAAATCAAAATTACTCTTGATAAACTGATCGAGGGACGGATACTTCATCTCCATCATAATATTATCATCAAGTTTAATTTGCTTATTATGATCTGAATTTTTTTGAACTCTAATATCGTCTACATTAATTTTTACAGGAACTGTAGTCTCACCATCATCAGGGCAAATGATAGTGACTTCGATTTCTTCTCCCACAGACTTTCCACGAATATTCAAGAAAAGATATTCAATATCAAATGTTGGAAGTGATTCTACTTTAATTCCTTTTGTTTCAATACAGCTTTTAATAACGGTTTTAATTGCAGTACTAATCTGTTTTGTATCTTCAGATTCTAATGCAAGAACTAAAAGTTTTTCTTCTCTTACAAGAAAAGGTCTGTACTTAATCGTTTGTCCAGTCGAAGGCAAATCAAGTTCATAAGTTGGTGTAGAAATCTTAGGTAATGGCATAATGTCCTATAGAAACTTCAGTGTGATTATTTATTATGCTATTCCTCCAGTTGGTATTGGTCCAAATGCTTCACCAGGAACAGCAGGTCTATCATAAGGACCATAAAAGTCTCCAATTTGTCCATTAATATCCGAATTATTATTTGGATTACTTGGATTATTATTAGTATTTGGATTGACTGGATTGGATGGGTTAGGAATTCCTGGAGCTGTTTGTTGCGTTGGTTCTCTTGTGGGAGAATTTGGCATAGATTTTAAAACATATCGATTATAAGTAAATGATACTGTACACTTCAGTAATTGTGACGAATCGTATGAAACTGGTATTGATGCAATACTGATTGGATATGCTTGAACAAAACCATATTGCAAATAATTTCCTTGGAAATCTCTTTCAAACTTTGTCACATAGATATGACTTCTATATCCAGTTGGACCATCAGGAAATCTAACCCTATAGTTATAATTTTTATCTGGCGCTTCACTAGTTTCTCCCATCGCATATCTCATCCATGCTTCAAATAATCTAATGGCATTATATCCACCATTAAGGGTTCCGTGATCTACATAGAAAGAGAGATCAATCTGATTATCATATTGCCTTCTATACCCAAGTCTTTCTGTTACACCAGTATAATCATCATTAATTTCATTTGTTAGAATTGAGGATCCAGGTAAAGACGCCTCTGTACAAAGCAAATTTAAAATACTACCAGAATTATTGTCGTAATAATATTTACGAATTTCTGCAACAGATGGTGGGTTTATAGAACACTCAAAATGAGAAGTTAGTGAAGGTCTTAATAATCTTGAAATTACTAAATCATTTGTAATTCTCCTAGGAGATGCCCAATTAAATCCAGATGATGCTGGAGTTGTTCCATTTCCTGGACTTGTTCCCGTCCCAGAAGTTGTTGTAGAGGGGACATTAGGAACTCCTGGTGCTGGTTGCGGATTAAATGGTATTACTGGTATTGGCGTTGCCATCTATAAATACTTTTACCGATATATTATGTATGATGGAAAATGGCAGAAAGTCTAAAAAGTATTTACAAACCATCTTACCCAGAGAAATATCAAGGAGACGCAAATAATATCATTTGCAGAAGTAGTTGGGAGAGACGTTTTTGCTATTGGTGTGATCATAATCCAAGCATTATATCCTGGGCATCTGAAGAATTCTGCATTGGGTATGTGTCTCCGGTAGATGGAAAAGTCCATAGATATTTTCCAGACTACCTTATCAAAATAAAAGAAGCATCTGGTAAAATTAAAACTTATGTAATTGAAGTAAAACCAAAGAAACAAACAGTCCCACCAAAGCAGAAATCAAGAGTAACTAAATCTTACTTATATGAATGTAGAACTTATGCAGTCAATCAAGCAAAGTGGAAAGCAGCACAGGAGTGGTGTGCGGATAGAATGTTAGAATTCAAAGTCATTACAGAAGAAGAGTTGGGTATCAAGTAATGGCAGAAGGGTTTGGAAAATACGTAGGAACTGGCACATCAAGAACAAAAGAACTTTTAAAAAGAGTGTCGCAACTAGGGAGCGAAGATCCAGAAGATATAATGCTAATTATTATGGATGTATTTAAAGAAGAAGTATTATATCCAGAACCGGGAAAATTTTATACATTCATCTATACACCCAAAACACCAGACATTGAATACGATCAACATCCATTAATTGCTTGCACTGAACTTTATGGATGGGGATTTAAAGGTATCAACTTTCATTGGAGAAAAGCAAGACAATATACTTGGGAAGAAGTTTTAGGAAAACTTCATGTTGTCAAATATAATGAATTAGATGAATTAATATCATTGCAATATGGAAAATTCCGTCTAAATAAATAAAAAACCTCTATCATAAATGTCTCATACTCTACGAAAAATTGAGATTACTATATCCTCTACGAGTGGGGGAAGAGGTTGATGTCAACAGTTAAAAGTGGAATCAATAAAGTTGGAAACAGTTATTATCAATCAATAACACAGGATGATGCAGATGGAAATGTGGGAACTACATTCTACCGTGTCAATCCTGATGGAAGCGGTGGAGTTCCAATTTATGATGTAGATAAACCTGCAGGATCATCCTCACTCATAAAATCTTTTGATCCTAACGCAACCGCAGAAGAACAAAGACTTCTTTCTGATCCAAATTCCCAATTAAGCCAGGTTAGATCTCAACAAGTTATATCATCAAACCTGTATGCAAATCCATCACCAATACAAAATTCAACATTAGCACAGGCAGGAGGCGGAAGCGGAAATGCAGCAACAAATACAGGAATTGGAGGAGGAGACCCACAAACAGCAACATCTTCAATAGCACCACAACCACAACAACAAGCACAACCACAGAATTCTACATTAATCTATCCTATTGAGATGAGGAGCACTCAGCAGGATAGAATTAAATTTACTGCTGTGACTTATACTCCGAGTGGAAATTTAGCAACAGGACAAATAACTTCTCCAAATAGAACATCTACAACAGGAAAAACACAAGTAGGACCTACGGTATTTTTACCAATTCAAGCATCAATAAGTGATGCCAACTCTGTAGACTGGCAAGGTGCTAATTTAAATGCAATAGAAAGAGCTGCTGTCAATTTATCAAGTAATTTGATGAATGCCACGACTAAAGCGGATGTTGATGCGGCATTGCAACAAAGTACGGCAGGTGCATTAGATAAAGTAATAGCATCGGGAAGAGAAATAAGAGTTGCTCTGGCAGGTGAAGCGGTAGGTATTCAAAATCTTCTTGGTAGATTTGGATCTGTTTTGAATCCAAATCTAGAACTTCTTTTCACTGGTCCACAATTAAGACCTTTTGAATTTTCTTTTAAACTGTCAGCAAGAGAACAAGATGAGGCAAATAATATTAGACAAATCATAAATTTCTTTAAAAAGAATATGTCTGTTAAAAAAAGCAGTGATGGAATTTTCTTAAAATCTCCAAATACATTTTTTATTGAATATATGTATAAAGGTCAACCTGGCCACAAAGGAATTAATAAAATCAAAGAGTGTGCTCTTATGAACTGCTCTGTTGATTATACTCCTCTTGGAACTTATATGACTTATGAAGATGGTACTATGGTTTCATATACATTGTCATTGCAGTTCCAAGAACTTGTACCAATTTATGAAGAAGATTATACTGATTTCAATCAAATAGAGTACTAAAATGACTAAACCATACTTTAGACAAGTTCCCAACTTTGAATATGTCTCTAGAAATCCTGGCGACAAATATATCTCGGAATATATTCCAGTTAAAAATCTTTTCAAACGCGGCAAATTAAGAGAGGATATTTTTGGAGATCTTGCATTTTTTGAAAAGTATTCAATCATTGGTGATGAAAGGCCAGATAATGTTGCATATAAGTTTTACGGCGACTCTACATTAGATTGGGTAGTTCTTCTTTCAAATAATATTCTAAATATCCAGTCAGAATGGCCAATGACCCAACTGACTTTTGATAAAGTAATGCTTGAAAAATATGCTTCTTATGAAAATTTATATTCTGGCATTCATCATTATGAAACTGAAGAAATTATAAACTCATTGGGAATTACCATACTAAAAGGTGGTATAAAAATTTCTCCAACTTGGAAGACTAATGGAAATTTTTTAGAAATCGATAGTTCAAAAATTGGTGCTATTTTTTCTGGTGATGCTATCACACCTTCAACAGAAGTTACTGTTTATTCTGAAAAGGAAATTCCAAATCTAGAAGTTGGAAGTCAATTTGTAATAACAAATGTCGTCGAAAACGAATACAATGGACAGTATGTAGTCAGTGATGTTATAATTCGCGGACAAAATGGTACTATTGCTTTCAAATATAATTTGACATCTACTCCAAATATAGCATTCCCACAACTAGCAGATCCAAAAAAAGAAGAAATTTTATTTACAATTCGTGAAAATTCATCTATTGCAGGAAGTTCATATTATTATGAATACTGGGATGCTGGTCTTGGATATTCTGTTCTAATTCCTTCAACTTCTTTTGTAAAAGAAATAACTAATTATGAGTATGAATCAAGTTTAGAAAATAAAAAAAGAGACATTTATTTACTTAAACCAAGATATCTAAATGTAGTCTTTAATGATATGGATAATATTATGCCATACAAAAAAGGTAGCGTTCAATATAGAAACGCTACCCTTAAAAGAGGAGATAATATCCGTCTTTATGAATGATCAGTCATTTGCTAGTTTTGAAAAATAGGCAAGTGCATCGTCTTCATCGTCATCATCAGATGTAATCTTAGGAAGTGAAGGAGACTTACTGCGATTGTAAGACTCTTCAAGTTCTTCCATTACTTTTTCTTCACGACTCGGAGTTTGAGTATAAGATTCAAACTCATCTTCTTGCTCAACTACAGCACGAGATTGAGTAGGTGAAGATGTCTGACTAAGACCAAGAACGTAATTCATACGCTTTTCAAGTTCTTCATAAGTTTTAAATTGATCTGGAGCAGAAATTGCTGTCAGAGAATACTCTTTCTTCCAAAGTGCTTCCAGAGCATCATCATCTTCCAGCAGAGGACCTACGCGATCAAATTCAGACTTATCATAATTCCAATAACCATCTTTCTTTACGATTTTGATTTTGAAATTAGCACCTTGCCAGAAGTCAAAAGGATTGATGGGATCTTCATCATCAAATTCAGGTTGCATAGCATTCAGAATCTTATCAAAGATCTTTTTACCATACTTGAAGAGAAAAACTTTACCTTCGTTTGCAGGATTTGCAGGATCCTTAACTACGTAGACATTGGAATAGTAAGAGAGTTTACGCTTTTGCTTACGAACAGTATCCTTATCTTTCTCACTACCAGAGTTCCAGAGACCACGATTATACTCTGAAACAGGATCTTTCTGACCCACAGTAGTCAGAGAGTTTTCAATATACCAACCACCAGGACCTTGGAAAGCATGTGAATACATCTTTGCCCAGGGAAGTTCTTCACCTTCTGGTGCTGGCAAGAAGCGAATAACTGCAGAACCGACACCGGTTTTATCCATTTCTGGTTTCCAAAAACGCTCATCAGGACCACCAGAAGTGGTATTCATTTTTTCCACTTGCTTCACAAGTTTCTCAGTCAGTGAACCAAGTGAGGATTGCTTTTTAAGATTTGCAAAATTAGACATTTTTACCTCGTATTTGTTGGGATTTGGCTTTTGTGTACTTCGTTATTCTACAGGTCGGAACCTGTCTTGTCAATCTGTTCTTTCATTACCTCAAGCATTTTTGACATATTGTTGAGAATGATATTCATATCAGTACCAGGAGGCATACCCATCATCATAGCAGATTGCACAACCTTTTCTTTCATTTCAATTGCATCTGGATCGTCGGATAAACTTAGTCGTGTGTAAAGAACTTTTTGTTTATCTAAAAGTCTTTCCAAAACTTCAACGTGCTCCAGTTTTTCTTCTTTACTCATTGTTGGAAACTTGAAGATGTTTCCATAAATTTGTTCTTGAAGTTCTGCAATCTCAGTCATTTCTGCACGAACGACTTCTGATCTAAAAAAACTCATTGATCCTCCAAAATAATATCCTTCAAAATTTTACGAAAACGAAATACGTCAATATTTAGGAATGGATTATACTTTTTAATTCTGCGACTGACGGTTTCCCACACTGGATCTTGGAGTTTTTTGTCAAAGTTTTTTGTATATACAAATATTTTATCAAACAAAACCATCGTTTCCAAAGAAATCTGCCCGCTCAGATGCCTCTTCAACAGAATAGGATGACCTTTAGAGCATTTGAAGACATCCTCAAATTTATTTTCTTCAAATAATGTTTGACTTTCTTCTTTGAAGATATAGGACAATGATTGTATTCTCTTTTGCCAATTTTGATATCTTGCTTCTCCTTCCTTTATCATCTCACCAATCCAAAGAGTCTCCGGATCAGGACAAGATACAAAGTTAGCAACAAAGAAGTCTACAACTTCTTGATCTGATTTTTGTCGGGAAACCTTTTCGAACCACATTCGATCCTTTCTTTTATAGAAAGACTGAATAGTTGCACGACTTTTACCACAATATTTGTGATAATCATAACTGTCTTTAGTGAAATGATTTTTCAAAGACAGATAGCATTTATAAGCATCAAAAGGCATCATTCAAAAAAATAATATAGGAACATTTTTGTCAGTTCAAAAATAAATTAAAAAACCAATTTCGCTCTAGAGGTTTTTTTGAGGAAGTTCAGTTCCATTGCTTCATACTTAATTTTTTCCTTTAATGGTTTTGAAATAAGTTTCGGTACTGATTCCAAATCAATATTATTATGTTCGCAGAAATGAATAATCGCATCAATGTAATTCATATCAGGATTTACCTGAACGAGACTTTCAATCTCTTGAGCAAACCGTGATGGGCAAAAGAATTTGCTTTCAAGTACCTTTTCTAATTCATTCTCCATCTGACCTAGTATTGTGATGTACAAATTCTTTAATATAACGAACTAATAATCTAATATAATCTCCTTTGTTTCTTTTGTCAAATACCTTTACTTCACCTCCAGGAGTGACCATTAATGTGATAAGTTTTTTAACAACTTGTCCTGTACGTTCATAGTAGGCAGCAGCATAAAATGTTTCTTGAACAAAGTAATTTTCAATCCATGCTTCTGGTTTTATTTTTTCTGATGTCTTAAAGTCAATGACTGCTAACTCTCCGTCATATTCTGCAATACAATCTACTCTTCCAGCAAGACCAAGATATTCAGAATAGAGAGTTCTTTCAATCGCGTGAATATTATTTATGTTGTCCAGATAAGGTTTTGCATGATGAAACATAATTTTTGTCAGCGGTTGATAATCATCCCAGTTCAGTTCTTTATTTTCCAGATAATCCTGACATACTTGGTGAAAATCAGTTCCTCTTGCAGTTGCTTTTTTTGTAATGCGATTTGCTTCTTCAAGACCAACTCTTTTTCTCCAGTCAATAAAGATTTGTCGATTATAAAATGAAGTGACTGAAGTAATAGAAGGCACCCATTGTCCATCAGGAAGATGGTACAATCGAATGCCATTTGTTTCTTTTTTTTCTAATTCAAGATCACCTAAAAAATTATGATGAATAAATGTCATTATACCACTGAATAGTTTTTTCTAATCCACTTAATAAAGAAGTCTTTGGACTCCAATGAAGTTCGTTTCTTATTTTATCATTATCTATTGAATAACGCAAATCATGTCCTGGTCTATCGGATACAAATTGTACTAAACTTTTATCACCGTCCATAATATCTAAAATCATATTCACCAAATCAATATTTTTAACCTCACACTCTCCTCCAATATTATATTTCTCACCAACTTTTCCTTTAAGAAATACCTCATAGATCGCTTCACAATGATCTTCAACATAAATCCAATCCCGCATATGTTGTCCATTTCCATAGACTGGAATTTTCTCTCCAGCGATAACATTTTTAATTATCTTAGGAATTAATTTTTCCTCATGCTGACTTGGCCCATAATTATTTGAGCAATTAGTAATCTTTACGGGAATTCCATATGTATTATGGAAAGCCATGACAAAATGATCACTAGATGCTTTTGATGCAGAATAAGGATTTTGTGGATTGTATGGAGTATCCTCAGTGAATGACTTGTCATCATAACTCAGTGCTCCATAAACCTCATCAGTGGAAATGTGATGAAACATTTCGACTTCATGTTCAATTGAAAGTTGAAGAAGATTAATTGTACCGATGATGTTAGATTGCAAAAAAGGCATCACGTTTTTAATTGAATTATCAACGTGAGTTTCTGCTGCAAAATGAAATATTTTGGTTGGTTTATACTTCAAAAAAGCATCAGTCAGTGCAGTTTTATCAGATATATCAACCTTATAAAATGATACATCATCTGGATGATAATTCCAGTTTGCAGCATACGTTAATTTATCGATACAAACGATTTCTTCATCAGTAACATTTAATAAATGATGGAGAAAATTACTGCCAATGAATCCACATCCACCAGTAACAAAAATCATACTCCGATTTGCATTTTTGCTAAAATATACTCTTTAACTAATCCTGAACGAACAATATCATCAACACCAAATTCGATAATATCCATCGATGGCATAATACGAAGAACTTTCATAAAATCTACAATACCATTTCTTTCATTCGTCTTAATCAAATCTGATTGTGTTGCATCACCACAGAACATAATCTTACTATTTTCACCAACACGAGTAATGATGCTATCGAGTTCATGATAATTCAAATTCTGAAATTCGTCTACGATAATGATTGCATTATCCAGAGTAGTCCCGCGAATAAAAGAAGTACTCCAAAAACTAATCGTACCTTGTAGTTTAAGGTTTCCATAGAGCATTTCAAAAGATGCATCATCTGGCATCTGGAACATATACTTTACCATATTCTTATAAGGAATTTGATAAAGAGAAGACTTGTCTTCATGATCTCCTGGAAGAAATCCAATTTCACGAGTAGCAACAAGAGACCTTACGATATAAATTTTTTCATAAGGAGATCTTTCATCCAATACATCACAAAGAGCATTATAGAGTGTGATAAATGTTTTACCAGTTCCAGCACATCCATATGCAATGATGTTCTGATTCTTTTCGTATGATTTATATAAAAGTTTTTGATTATCTGTAAGTGGTTCAATCTCCCTCATTAAATCTGAGCTGATTGGTTTCTTACGCTTCATTTGCTTTGCGGTCATTCCAACACCGATCGGTTGGTCTTCTACTCTTTTTCTTCTTGCCATATAAAACAATTAAACTGGTTTTACTTTTGATCCAGGGACCTTAGATGCTCTATGTAAAACATCATTCCATCCCGGATGAGATTTCTTTAACTTATCGTAAACCTCACCTATGTCTCCAGCAGAAGGACAAGTTGATGGATCACTCCAATCTCTTGTCCAATCTGAATTATCCTTTTTCCATTGATCCCACTCATGAACACTTAAAACTACTTCTTTTTGTTCACCAGTTTTGGTATTAATAACGGGATAAGTTGCCAAATTTAATCCTCCATTGTATGTAAGGATATTTATTCAATTGTAATAGAAGGTGCATCAGAACAGTCTGGACAATCTTCACGAGTCCATTCAAGTGCTTCAGATACTGCAGGAAATTGACAAGTAAAAATGCAACGAATTGCTTCTGCGATCTTCATATGTTCCTTCTGCGTACCGTGTGCTGAACGCAAATCAATATAGTGAATCCAAGACCTCACAGAACCCGTCATATAGAGGCGTGTAGGGGTCGCTAAGGGTAGTACGAACCTTGCACACTCCTTTGCTACTCCCTTTTCCAGAAGGCGGTTGTAGACCCTCTGAGACTGCTCAAACAGAACGCGAATATCTTCCAGTAGAGTGAGTTTCATATAGTCTGGAAGGTCGTCAATTGAGTTCTGACGATTCTTATCATCTTGACGACGAAGTTCAGGAAGAGGAATAGATTGATTCAAAAGATTGGTATCAGCATAGCGTTGAGAAAACTCCTGAAAAGTAAATGACCTATGACGTAGAATCTGAGCCGCAATACCACGAGTAGTATTAATTTCTACAGTCATAGATGCTTGTTCAAAAATACTCCAATGCTGATGTTTAATGCAGTACTTAAGAAGTCCAGCAAAATTTTGATTTGTTTGATTTGCTGGATTAGAAACACGAGCGCAATAAGCCATATGCTTCTCTGCATCTGGTGTTACGGATACCAATTTTACTTCTGGTTGCATGAATTCGAATTCTTCAAACATTTCCTTCACATCTCATCTCCATTATTGTTGTTTGTAAATTTATATTGTCTATTTGCTTTTAATGATTCAAATAAATCATCTTCTTCTTCCTCATCATAAAACACTTCATCATAATCATGAATATAAGGAGCAATCTCTTCATATTGTGGTTTATATGAGTCTTCATCAGAATAAACTTCTGTCTTTAAACAGTCAACAAGAGACTCAAGGTTTCTGATAATCAACTTAAGCTTTTCTTTATCCATCATGATTAACCCTCACAAAGGTAATTATACATAAAAAAAGAGAGGGAGTCAAGTCCCTCTCTGAGTTATCAAGCAACTTGAGGTTGCTTTGCCATATTCAGTTGTGCATCTTTAAGAAGTTTTTCCTTCTTTGCTTTAACTTTTAGATAACGAACGAAGTAAGTGTTCATTTGTGTCCCTCCTTTACAAACTTAACACCACGATAGGTTTCGTTGTATTGTTGAGGTTGTTGCATCATTTGTTGTTGATACTCAAGACGTTTTTGAGTATCGTATTCAATACCACGATATACTGCTTTGGACATTAGGTTTTCTC
>JACCDO010375370.1_pt1 | contig 11142 bp, 14 predicted proteins | sample 7446101 | NCBI WGS metagenome assembly JACCDO01 (sample SAMN15323440, study PRJNA562643) | freshwater metagenome | isolation source: river surface water | place: USA:Blue River Watershed | collected 2017-08-16
ATTCAGATACATTTAATACAATTGATTTTGGGGTTAATTTTGGTAATGTCAAAAGATATCCTGAAGCAAAAATAAAACAAATATTAGATGACTCTTGGAAACAAGGAGTTGACAAAGTTGTCAGTATTTCAAATTCGATTAGAGAAGCAAAAGTTAATATTGAGGTAGGTAAAAAATATCCTATGTTTTATTATACATTAGGAATACATCCTCATGATGCTAAGAATTATAAGGAGGGAGACATCGAATTCATTGAAGCCAATTTGCCTAATGAAAAATGTTTTGGAGTAGGGGAATGTGGGTTAGACTACAGTAGGATGTTTTCACCTAAAGAAACCCAGTTACAAGTATTTGGATTACAAATTGATCTGGCTAAAAAACATAATTCCAATTTATATTTACATTGTAGAGATGCGTATGATGATTTTGTAAATTTACTCAAAGAAAAGAATTATTTTAAAGGTCTGGTTCATTGTTTTACAGGTACACTTGTACAGGCTTTAGAACTTACTGAACTAGGTTTTAAATTAGGAATTACCGGATGGATTCTGGATTCAAGAAGAAACAAAGACCTTGTTAAAGCAATTCGAGACCCAAGAATTACTTTGGATATGTTAGTTGTTGAAACTGATGCACCATTTATGGCTATACATCCTGCTAAAGAATCGGTTCCCACTGATACAGGTGTATTTGTGGAAGAAATAGCCCGACTAAAAAAATTAGATGTTATCGAATGTGGTAAAATTATCCATGCGAATTCTGAAAAGTTTTTAGCCAAGTAAAAGATTGAATTTAATTACTAATATGTTTTTATTTAATGATACTTTACTAAATTATTAAATATGTTAATTTATCGTATTGAATCTGATAACATTGGACCATTTGAATCAAAAACAATTAATTCTACTCATAAATATAAATGTGGAGATAAAAAAGATATGTATCTTTCATATTATGTACCTAATAATCCAAATCATCCTCTTTATCATGATTATCCTTCTTATTTACCTGATAGAACTGAAAGGCATATGCATCCAGATGCAGATTTTGGAACACCACTTGGAAAATTTATGTTTAGTAGATTTAAGACAAACGATAATGGTTCAAAAGGATTTGATTTAGGTGATTATGTATTTGGTTTTGCGAATACAGAACACTTAAATATTTGGTTTTCTCCTCAGGAACTTGCAAAATTTTATATTCAAGGTTACGAAATCCATATTTATGATGTACCTGATGATAAAGTTGTGCTAGGTTCAAGACAAGTTTGTTTTCGAGTTCAAGATGCTATTTCAAATAAAAAATGTAATATTGTTGATCTAGAATCTTTAGGAATTGATATGAAATCATTTTATAGAGCTTTCTTTTATCTTGTATCTGATATTGAATCAGGAATTGAGGAGGATGAAGAAGATGAAGAAGAATATGAAGCTGATAATTATATTGATGCATATGATTCTTATTAAGTTAAATAAACTAATATATAAGTGGCTAACATCTTAATAAAAAAATATAATTTCACACCTATATAAAATTAAACCAGCTAACAAATGAAAATAATAAGTATCTGTTTTCATAAATTATATCTTAATTTAAAAGTTTTATGCGACTAGTTGCGACCCTATTCTATATAATTTTTTATTTATCAATTTATTTAACTACTTTTTCAATCTGATGTTTAATAAAAATTGATATTTATTAAGATTAAAAGATTATATACCAATAACAAGTAACTATTACTATGAGTGAAAATAAAGATTTAGAATGGACAGATTGGACTAAGACTTTAGGTCTCCAGTTAGTCAAAGAGATAAAACTTGAAATACCAAGTAATCCTCCAATAATTCATATACAAAAAACCTGTACTAAATGTAAAAATATATTTTCTTATAAAAATTCAGATGAACACGAAATACTTGTGCGAAAAATATATTTTAGAAAATCTGTAAATCTCGATTTATGTATAAATTGTGAAGAGTCAAAATAAAAATTGATTCAAAATCTTCTGTTCCTTCATTTGTCAAATCTAAATTTCTTATCAAAATATCATGTAATTCTGATAGGTTTATTTTTTTCCAAATTGAGTATTCAAAAAATTTACACATTAAAAGTTCAAATGGATATTTATCATTTACCACAATCAATTTAAGTAATCGGTTTGTCATAGAAATTATATCATCTCCTGAATACACTTTTGACCCAATATCATAATTTGTTGATTATTAGTTTGGTTTTTATTTGATGCCATATATTACTATTAAATACATTTTTACTTAATATATTTTTTATTATGTAATAAAAATTGATTAATTTATCAAATAAAGAATATTTGTAATAAATTAATAATAAATGTCTATTACAACATTACCGAAACACATATTTATTCCAAGGAATACATTTTCAAATATACTTGTAAAAAAAATATTAGGATTTAGTATGGTTTATAAAGAGTATATTTTAGAAAGATATCCTCCAATTCATATAAATAAAAATATTTATAGTAAACCAATATTTAATAATCAAAATACAAGAATAGGAAATATGACTATAACTGACGATATCGCAGATAAAAAATCTGCATTTATGATTGATACGACATTTGAAACAACAATAAATACTGATCATAAATTTAGAATCAATGAACATATAAGATATCCAGTAATTAATTCTAATGGTGAATTAAGTTCTTGTGATTATTCAGTGTACGTACAAGATTTATATTGTAATGATTCATATACTTGGAAACAAGATAATTGTAGTCAATTATTATCTAACAATAAAATTCCATTTATAATTGATATTTTATATGAAGACCTTAAAAATAAAAATATATGTGACAAATAAATTTTATTTAACAAATTGTCAAGTATATATTATTATTGTAAATGAGTTTACAAATAATTTTTGGAATAATTGGTAATATATTAAGTTTGTATTTTGGTATAAAAATTGTACAAACTTATTGTAAAAATAGATTAGAATCTGTTATTCCATTTAATAACTATTTATTTTTTATTATGTTCTTTAATACATTTAACTGGATGTTTTATGCAGTTGTACTAAAAGATATGTATATATTTATCAATAATATTATTGTATTATTTGGTAATTTTTTTATGATGTTTGTGATTTGGGAAAAAGTTACCATACAACGAAAAATTAATATTGAAATAATGTGCTGTATGTTTCTGAGTTATTTTATTATTATGACTTTTTTATTAAATTTCACCTTGGTATCATATGAAAAATTACTTTTTACATGTGGAATTAGTGCAGTAATAACTTCAATAATGAGTTATTTAGCACCAGTTCTTATTATTCGTGATGTTATTCAAACCAAGAACCATAAATTGATATATATTCCACAAGTACTTATTGGCTTGGTTTCTATGATTATATTTACAATTTATGGTTTTATTATAAATAATTTTTTCATCGTAGGAGTTGATGTCGTAATTATATTTTTGTGTTTGGTACAATTAGTTATTTATGTTTATTACAAATATATTTATAAGAATAATACTGACAAAGTAAATGATATACAAATTGATATCGAATTAGCTAACAAAGAAGAAGTATCAAATGAAAATACTATAGTTGCTTCTGATAAAAATATTATTGGTATTTAATTTTTTGATTATTAGATAAAAAATTTGATTTTTATAAATTTAATTTAATCAATTAAATCTTAATATTTGATGGATAGGATAGACTCTATAGATTTTACAATATCTACAGAAAATTTAGTACAAAACTATTTAGATATTTTACCAGAGGATATTACAATTTTAGATATAAAAAAAAGAAAAATACATTTGATATCTACAACAAATATATCAAATATTTTGATTTTATCAAAATTTACATATTTACAAGAACTTATTTGTAGTCATAATTATATAAAAATTTTACCAGAATTACCAAAAAATCTAGTTAAATTAGATTGTTCATTTAATGAACTAAAATTTTTACCAGAGTTACCAGAAAAATTATCATGTTTAGTTTGTAACGATAATTTTTTAACACATCTACCTATTTTACCTAAGAATCTACATTCATTATATTGTTCATTTAATAAATTGGTAGAGTTGCCTGTTTTACCATTAAACTTGATAATATTACATTGTTCCTATAACAAAATTATAAACATTCCGATATTACCAGAATCAATTAAAGAAATATTATATACTGAAAATCTAATTGGAGAATTTTTAGGTCATAAAAATAGTTTGAATATCTTAAGAAAACAATTATCAATACTTTATAATCTAAAATATACTTTTTACTTACTGATATTTAAGGAAAAATTTAGATATATATTATGGTATAAAATAAGAGAACCTCGTTTACAAGTTATATTTCATCCAACTAATATAAAAAGATTATTAGATGAAAAAGGTTATGATTTGGATATTGATGAAATTGATTCTTTGTTAAATAAATTATAACTGAATCAAATATATTATATTCCTAAACTATAATTTAATACAAGCATACCATTCAATGTAATTTTTATATATAAAACAATTATATACAATGTCCTTTACTCCTAACTTAAATCAGATTTATGGAAACAGTCAACTAGTTGACTACATGACAAAATATAGTTTAATTAATTTTGTATCTTTTGATAATACAAATGTAAAAGTTATGCAATATGATGAATTGATTAAAAGAACTCATGTTATAAATTGTGTTGGAAAACCTAACAATGAAGAAACTGTTTATAAAATTTATTTTCCTAGTATAAAAATACCTTATACACGTTATTTTAGACAATACTATCAATTACAAACTGTTCCTATAGGTTTTTTAGTTAATAACTTTGTAATTAGACTAATTGGTAATGCTACTCTAGAATATTATATTGATAATCAATTTTTTACTAGATTTACTAATCCATCTTATCAAATTCCAACTGTAGGTCCTGTTCCAAATAATTTAAGACAAGAATATACTACTTTTTTATATTACAAAAGAGAAGATGAACTTGAACTATCTCAATCTCCTTACTATTTAGAACCACTTATCGTACCTAATCCTAATCCTTGTTAACTTTTTTACAATCAAAATAAAATAATCTAAATTAATTATTTTATAAAAATTTTTTATTGAACTAATTCTAATCTAATTGCGACGACACCAAATTCTTGTTCATCTTCTTTTGTAAAATATTTGTAATATACTGAAAGTCCATGTTCTAAATCAGGCATTCCAGGTAAACACTTATCTAATCCTTCAGTTTCTAAATACTCTGCGAATGTTGCATATTCAGCTTTACCTGTTATCCTGGTCAACACACTTCTATGCATAAAATCATTATTATTCCATTCGACTAAATCTCCTATCTTCATTTCCTTAAACCTGCCTTTATTTTTTCTACCTTCGACTGTTTTTAATCCAAGAGATATTAAAGTAAACCAAGGTTCAGACAAGTTTTCTTTGTAATTTGGTTCCATTGTATTTATTCTTGATAATTGATTTTTATTAGATGATGAATATTTAGATCTAGACTTTTTCAATCTTTTGCCTCCATCTTGATTATATTGTAATTCTAAATATTTTGACTTATATTTAAGATATTTTTCGTAAAACTCTTTCATATTATATATATTATGAATAAAAAATTGATTTAATATATATAAATATAATACTCAAATATACAATTTATAATTAAATGATGCTTGATTTTATATTTGGAAAAAACTATTCAATGCCTTCGATTGAGGAAATAAACTCGTCTGCAAATAAAAGTTTAGATGAAGAAGCCAAAAAAAATAAAGCCGATTGTGCTTATATGTATAATCTATTAAATAAATGTTTAACAAAGGCAGTTAATTCTAATGATGATTACACTTCAATCAACTTTGATAAATACAAATTAAATACTTATTCTAATACTAATATTACAAAATGTGCTGATTTTAATGATTACAACAAAGAATTAAAAGCAAGAGGTATTGAATTAAGACATAATAATAGCTATAGAAAAAATTATGTTAAATACGATAGCAAAGATAAAATTTTAACTATTTATGGATGGTAAATTTATTTTAATTTTTTTGACGTTTTTTTAGTTGTCTTTTTAGAAGATTTTTTTACTAACGTTTTCTTAGATTTTTTTTGTGTGTCTGTTTTTTCTGTTGATTTAGTTTTATTTGAATCTTTACCACTATTTAATTTTTTTACTTTTACAAACATTTTATTTTGTGTATCAACTAATTTATTAAATTTAATTTTATTCTTGGTTACAGTTGGTCCTAAAATTTTTTTAACAGTTCCAAATGTTAAATCCACGTTTTTTGGTATAACAATACCAAATGTTTCAGTATATAATTCTGTATCATTAAAATTATCATGTGGTACATCTTTTAATCCAAGTAATTCAATAGTTTTTTCTAAAGTTTTTTTACTTTTTGCTTCAACTTCCATAATATCATAACGACCCGGATTCGTGTCCCAACATATTTCAGCATTACCTATATGCCAAATTTCTCTCATTTTTTCATAATAATATTTTTTAACACATCCTAAACCCAATAAAATCTTACAACCTGTATCAAAATCATCAATTATTACCTCATGTTCTTGAACAAATTCTTTTCCAACATTAGTTTTGTATGTGAGGGTTGTTCTAAATCCTTCATCCCTTACTCTAATATATGGATTTGATTCAATATTTGGATTTGTAAATACTTGAACTCTAAATAACCAGTGTCCATGCATTTTTGCTCCATTCGCTTCTAGTTTTTTAACGATTTCATCATGATCGTAAGAATTACTTGAATATCTATATTCGTACTCTAAAGGCATTATATTATATATATATTAAAATAATTTTATTCATTTTTTTAAATTCTCGAGTATTATACTTTGTAAAATAAATAATAAGTTAATTATATAATTATAATATTTAATACATATATATATATATATATATGAAAAAACTTGCAATTTTGATAAGAGGTCAATCTCATAATGTTTTTTATTCACATAAAAAACTTAAAGAAGTTAATTACAGTAATTATAGTGAGAATTATAAAGAACTTATTGATAAATATAGTAAAGATTATTTAGTAGATATTTTTTTACACACATATGAATCAAAGTATTTAGATGAAGATAAATTAATTAAATATTATGAACCAAAGGCATTTAAAATAACTACAAGTGTAACCCAGACTAACAATAAAGTTCAAGCTGAAATTGGAAAAAATATATATTGGTCTGTAAGAAATGTTATCGAATTATATTTTGATTATTGTAAAAAAGAAATGATTCACATGATTTAGTATTATTAATGAGATATGATTGGATGCCTCCAGTAACATTAGATATTAATATATGTAATCCTGATTATTATAATGTATTTGGAGTTTTTTATAAATATAACAAGATTTATTCTGATGATAATATTTTAATTACTTCACCAGAGAATTTACAAGAGTATCTCAAGATACTTGTTAAACATGAAAATACTGTAATGGGTAATTTACATTGGGTTATCCAACATCTAGATAATAATAGAATAATTAATTTGTCAGAAAAAATTAGCTCATAATTGTTATTGTCTATACTAAGATTATATAGATGATTAAGACCATTTAGATGACAATTAATTATTTTTGTTCATCTTATTTTTATGATTTTTACAAAAAGTTTAATCGTAAAATTATTAGGTTTTTTTATATGGAGTAATAAATTTGTAGTTTCCAATATTACTTTTTAACACTTTAATTTTCAACACACACACAAGTAATTAATTAATTATTTATTTTATAAAAAAAAGTAAAAAGTAGACAAAGTAGGTAATAAAAAATTAATAAATAATAGGCTAAAAAGAATAGCTGTAAAAATATTTATTTAAAAAAGCTTAAAAAAGCTTAAAAAGCTTAAAAAAGCTTAAAAAATATATAAAATAATTTAAATTTTATATATTTTAATTATATATAAAAAGTAAATGGTGAATTATAAATGTCAAATTTGTAATAAAGAATTTAATAAAAAATCTAATTTTATTTACCATACAAAAAATAGAAAGAACGCCTGTGGAGAAAATCAAACTATACAAAAAAATTACCCAGAATTACCCCAAAATACCCAGGAATTACCCCAAAATAAGCCAAAAAACACTTGTGAATATTGCAACAAGGATTTTTCAAGAAAAGAGCATTTACAAAGACATCTGTTAAATAATTGTAAAATTAAAAAAGAAGATGATATAAATAAAAAAAATATTTTTGAATTATTATTAGAAAAAGAAAGAGCAGAAAAAGAATTATTGACTAACCAATTGCAATTAGAAAAAGAAAAAGCAGAAAAAGAATTTCTTAACAATAAATTAAATGTTATTGAAAATGATAATAAAGAGCTTAAGAAACAATTATTAGATTTGACTAAAACTATTAAGGAACTATCTGTAAAATCAGCTACTGTAATAAACAATAATAATTATGGTAATGTGAATAATAATATTACAATTCCTCTTGATAAATTATCAAAGTTTGGTAAAGAGGATTTAACAAAAATTACCCAAAAAGAATTTCTTAAAATAAAGAACTACCAAGGTGTAGCTATTTTTTTAGAAACTGCTAAACTAATTTATAATAATCATTCTATGAATAAAACAGTTTATGTTGCAGATTACAGTAGAAAGAAAGCTATGATCTGGAATGGAGAAAGATGGGTTTTAACTTGTTTAGAGGAGGTTCTAGATGTAATGAAAGAAAGAATAAGAACACTTTACAATATCAATTTGGATTTGATTGAGGATGAAAAAATCATCAAGGATTTTAACAATAGAGTCCAAAAATATTTCGATATGCTATATGATGAATATGATGAAGAAAGAAAAGAAGATAAAAAATTTATTGAACGAGTCAATAGTCTTCAGGAAAAATATGGTAATGACCTAATGTTTTGGTTAACTAATATAAAAAAAGATGTAATTGATAATTTTAATAAAATATCAAGTGAAGTTACTAATAATAAATTACTATTTATTGATAATGGTGAAGATGAGGTTTATAATAATTATCACTTAATAGATGATATTCAACCAATTAAAAAAAGAGGTAGACCAAAAAAAATTTTGTAATATTATTATAAATAGTTTATTTATCATTTATCAAGTGTACCAATACAACCATTTGCTATTGTTATCAAATCAAATCCACACCCATATACATCAAATATAATTTTTTCTTGAGTATCCAGATTATAATCAATAAGCATTTTTAGAAAATTGATTTCTGATAAACAAACTCCCCTAATATCATCGTATTCAATTTGATTGTTTAGCAATTTAACAAACTTTTCTTTATTTTTAAATTCGGGATCTAACATTATATTACAATATGTTAAGTTACCAAATGATATAATTACCAGCTCTTCTTCTTCCCAGTACATAGGCTCAATATCAAATCCTGCACATAATCCTACTCTATTTAATTGGAGTAAATCTGAATTTACATAAAAACATATTGTTATCCATGAGCAGGTTTCTATACTTTCCATAAAACTTAATGGATAAAATCGTTCAATACCACCCAAATAAAAGTACCAACCAAGTTTTTTACTTCTAATTATTGGGAATTTATGTGAATTTTGTGCCAAATGTCTTCTGGTTTCAGTTAACAAATATTGTCCTTCAATCACAAATTTAATATAAGACGAGTATACTTCAATAGATTTACCATTATATAAAAAACTTATTTTTGTGTCGGAATATGTTAAAGATATTAAAGGTAAACCATATTCACAAATTGTTTCCAAGTCTACCAAACATATTCGTATAGTATTCTCTTCTGGAAATAAATCATATCCTTGTAAAAAATTTTCCATCATACACATTCCAAATGGTTTATGTATTATACGAATTCCATTTATTTCTAATCTAACTGCTGCTGTAGACAATAATTGCAAGTCTTCCAGAGTAATTTCACTTGGTTTTTCAAAATGAAACCATATTTTATTTATGGTATCAAATTGTCTGTATATAGGAATTCTTTGAATATATTCATTATCTAAAACATAATCTGAAAATTTATGAACTTGTTTTGCTCTCATATTTTCATTATGAACAACCAAATCTAACAGTGAATAATCACCATATAATTCAGGTGTTTCATTAAAATAATCAAATGCCTTTAAAGCAGTTGCTGTGTTTATATTATATTCATATTTGAGTTTTGGTATTTTTTCATTTAATTCTTCAAATGATTTTAAATCTTGGACTAGTTCATTTTCTACTGTATTTAATTCTTTTTCAAACTGTTTAGCTTCTAGTTCTAAAAAAAAATTATCTACTGATTGTGAATTGACATATTTAAGTTCACCAATTTTATCTTTCCATTTGGATTTTGTATTAGCAAGTGCAAATAATTGTTCTGTTTGATTAAACATTTATTAATTATAATTAAACCTATTTTAAATATATAGTCAAATACTTATATTTATTAAATAAAAATAACATAATTACATTATCACACAACCCGGTGGATCATAATGTGTATTGTATATACGTTCTCCATCTTCCAATGTGATGTATTCTAGTCTGCGGTTAAGCACATCTACTGAAGGAATTGGATCTGGTTTTGCTCCTACAGACTTACAATGAGTTGCATATTCCCGATATTGTTTTGCAAATTGTCTCATCCATCGAATCTTATCTTGTTCTTGCATTGCTCTATCCCACATTTCTCCATGTCTTCCCATTATATCAATAAATCCACCATTATCTGACTCGTACAGGCTTACCCATTCATTAAATTTAACCGGTTTAACAGTCAAAACAGGTCCAGATACCCTACTTAAATCAGGAATATGGTCAAATTGAGTTGGTGGTAGAGAAGTAAAGGTTCCAACCGGCACTGGGTTATCAATAGCTTTTTTCATAAAACTCTCTTCAATTTCTTTAAGAATATTAGAACTTTGATCCAAATATCTTTTAATAACAGGTGGTATATTTAACCCATAAATTTCTTTAATTTTATTAATTGAAGCTTGTTTATTGATAACAACTTGTTGTGTCATTTTTTCTGGGTTTGATTTGATATCTTGTTGTAATTTCAAATAAAAAGATTTGTATCTGTTAGCTGTGTTAAGACGTTCAATATGTGATTTACATATTTGAATTAGTGG
>JACCDO011738171.1_pt1 | contig 11142 bp, 5 predicted proteins | sample 7446101 | NCBI WGS metagenome assembly JACCDO01 (sample SAMN15323440, study PRJNA562643) | freshwater metagenome | isolation source: river surface water | place: USA:Blue River Watershed | collected 2017-08-16
GGGGTTTAATGATCATACCATGCGAGATATCACAAGGACTGAGTTCTTTGAACTTGCTGCAAGTCAATATGGGAAATATAGCCTTAAATTCTACCAATGGGGTTATCATTCAGCCCCAAAGCTCAATCAACTCAATGAAGTGGATATGAGATTTATGGATGCTCGGTTCTATCAACTCCATGATGAATATTATTGGTTTAGGTTGATGAATGGGCAAGAGATGTATGGTTTTGATACAGAACCCTTTGAACAAATGCGTTTTGATTCTGTTCAACAAATCACATCTTGGGCAAATCAACAGGTGAATCAAGGCAAAACCCTACCCCTTGATTTGCGGTTTGTATCAGATCGATTATATTCCCCTTATTTTTATGAAGTGGCATTATCCGATGTATCTCCTGTGGTTGTGGGTACTTTGTCTTATTTTCAACCCAAAGAAGGGCGCAAAATCAAAGGAGAAATCTGGTGTTTTGAACTCGAATACTCGGATGCAACATCTCCTGCTCAAATCCACATGATCGCTCAAAAACTCAGAGAGCGCTTAGGTCCAGAGATTGGAGATCAATTATACTGGATGATACGCTCACCCATTCAAGTGAAAACAGCCCATGAAATCAGCAATCAGCGATTGGTAGAATATGAGCGTTTGCTGAGATATGTTGATGTGATTATTCCTGGGGAAGTGGAAGTATACAGTGAAGGCATTAGCGCTGGGCGTGTACATTTGATGGATGTCGAAGAATTAACTGGTAACCAAAATCAACCCCAAGCCAATGATATTTTGATTTATCCCACAGTACCAGACCTATTGCCTTCTTGCCAAGGTTTAATCACTTCCATTCCCCAAACGCCATTAGCACACATCAATCTACTCGCCAGAAATCGTGGCATCCCCAATTTGTATCTAGGTGGGGCAGTATCTGATCCTAAGATCAATCAATTGGGATCGATTCGAGCACCAGTGATTTTAAAGAGCACTTTCCCTAATCAATATGTACTCCATGCCATTTCTGAGATGGAATATCAACAATGGCTGACTTTAAATCAACCCCAACCCAAAACCATTACCCCAGTAGATCTCAATGGGATTGAATATCTCTATGATTTACAAACGCTGAGTTTTGAAGATGCCTTGAAATTAAGACCAGTGATTGGTGGTAAAAATGCTGGTATGGTAGCTTTATTAAGGCAACCAATCTTACAAAGCCTAACCCCTTATCAACCCATGGCGATTTCAATTAAAGCCTATGATGAATTTATACAACCTTTGATGCCAATGATCACAGAACTGCTCAAAGATAAGCTTTTTATTCAAGATCCTAGGGTAAGAGCGATGGCATTAGAGGATGAAGATTTTTATCGAGCAACCTATACAGATCAAGAAGATATCGATTTTGCCAATGCGATCAAAGCTGGGGAAATCCCTAGCGCTTATCAAATCGATGATCATTCTATCTTATTGACAATCATCGGACAAAATGGACTGAAGAAAGTCATTCGCAAACAAGATTTCAGTGAAACTCTAAATCAAGTGCTGATTCAACCGATTAAATCGCATTTTGGGGCTTTGTCTGAAAAACAGGGTTTAAGATTTAGATCTTCAAGCAATGTAGAAGATATTGAAGGCTTTAATGGTGCTGGACTCTATGAATCTCATACAGGGTTTATCTATCCTGAAAAACAGCCTACCGAAGATCAAAAAAAGGATTTGGCTTATGCGATTAAAAAAGCTTGGGCATCTTATTGGGGGGTAGAAGCATTTGATGAGAGAAAAAGAGAGAAAATCGATCATTTGAGCGGACAAATGGCACTATTGGTACATCCTAGATTTGAAGATGAAATGGAAAAATCCAATGGGGTCATTACCTTTACAATGTATCCTTTGGATCAAAATTTCCCTAGTTCAAGTAGACAAAAACCCCAGCATTTCAACGCCTTAGCTTTGATGGAAATCAATGCACAAGTGGGTTCGCTCAGCATCACAAATCCTGAGAAACTCGATGCTTTACCTGAAGTCACTCAAGTAATGATGGATTTGAATGGGCATATTTCTATTGAAAGATTACAAGGGAGCACTGAAAGCAATGGTTTAGATGTTTTAAGCGATGCACAGAATCTCGCTTTATTTGAACAGATGTTTTTACTCACACATTCTTGGAGAAACCAAGTCAATCAAGACTTAAAAAAATCCCAAAATCTAGAAGCATTGGTATTAGACATAGAATTTAGAGAAGTCAAAGAAGGTTGGCCCCAACTTGCCAGTGGAGAAATCCTAGAATCTCGTATTGTGGTGAAACAAGCCAGACCTTTAGAGCCAAGTCCAAGGAATTTACCAGCTACCTTTCAAGAAAAACCTATTCCTAGGGATATTTTAAGAAGGATCAATAAAACTATAGTGATGTCTTGCGAAAATGAAGTATTGAAAGGTGAATTTACCATGATTTGGACTGATCCTTTAAAATCCCCCAAAATGGGCTATGAAGAACAACCCTTTATCTCAGAACTCCATTTTTCTGCCAAAGAAGACAGCCAAAATAATAGAGATCGAGTATGGTTACTCCATCATTTGAATTATGAAGCCAAACTCTTATCATATCAAAATAGTAATCGATTTGAACTGAGTTTTATCCCTAGGGATCAAGTGATTCTTCCTTTTCAAAAATTGGTATTTAAGATCGATCAAAATGATCATAGATTTGAATTTTTACCCAAAGTTGAAAATGGAGAAGAGAATATACAAATGGGCAATATCACTTGTCAATCCAACCTTGTATATGCCACCCCAAATGAATACCTGAATCAACTTCTAGAACAAGCCAACTAAAAGGACATTTCAATTGCCTAAAAACAAAAAGCACAATCAATTACAAGAATTACAAAGCTGTATCTATACCATAGAAGCGCATCTTAAACTCTTTACCATGAATATCAATGGGCGAATGACAATCATAAAACTCAATTCTGGGGGATTATGGATACATTCTCCTATTCGCTTAACAGATGAAGTCAAAGATCAAGTATTGGCACTCAATGCACCGATTGAACATATCGTTGCTCCAAACCATTTCCATCACTTATTCTTAAATGATTGGTTATCCATTGCCCCTAATGCAAAACTTTGGATCCCAAGGGGATTGGAATTAAAGAGAAAGGATTTACAAGATTTTTTCTTTTTGGATCAACAAGCCCCTTGGTTTAGTGAAATCGAATATCTCTTGATCGATGGTATGCCTAAAGTCAATGAATATCTTTTTTGGCATAAACAAAGCAAAACATTGATTTGCACAGATTTTCTGTTTTATATCCCTAAACCAGCTGGCGGACTCACTAAAATCTATGCTTATATCAATCAATGCAAAGATAAACCCAGTCCAACCAAACTATTTTTAAGCATGGTAAATGATAAAAAGGCATTTAAAAACTCTTGGCTTAAAGTATTAAATTGGGATATCGATCGCATCTCCACTTGTCATAATCAAATCTACACTTGTGTAGGCAATGGGCAAAATTGTATTACTGATGCTTATGACTTTCTTAGATTGACTTCATCAAATGATCATTAAGTATTGGGTTGCTTGACATACCTTAAATAAGGTTTGACTTCACGCCAACCCTCAGTAAAGATTTTGGCTGCAGCTTCTTGGTTTAAACTAGGCACAATAATCACATCTTGTCCATGTTCCCAATTTGCAGGTGTAGCTACCTTATGCTGATCTGTGAGTTGTAAACTATCAATCACCCGAAGCAACTCTTTGAAATTTCTCCCAGTACTCGCTGGATAAGTCAAAATCAATCTCACTTTTTTATTAGGATCAATGATAAATACAGAACGAACAGTAAATGTTTCATTAGCATTAGGATGAATCATGTCATATAACGTTGATACTTTACGATCTAAATCAGCAAGCAAAGGAAAGTTTAATGCAGCCCCTTGCGTTTGTTCGATATCCAAAGACCATTTTTCATGGTCAGACAAACCATCTACAGATAAACCAATCACTTTTACATTTCTGCGATCAAACTCACTTTTTAACTTAGACAATTGCCCAAGTTCAGTCGTACAAACAGGTGTAAAATCCTTAGGATGTGAAAACAAAACACCCCAACTATCCGCCAAATAAGCGTAAAAATCGATCTCTCCAGCTGTGGAAGATTGCACAAAATTTGGGGCAATATCCCCTAGTCTTAGACTCATAAAAAACTCCTCATCAAAGGGTAAATGTGGTTGCATTCTTTTTAGTCAAATTCTTTATTTCATGTCAAATATTTTTTTTAAAGAACAAATGATTGGATTTATAGATTAAACGGAGAGAGATTGAAAAAAAGCTATAAAAATCGATTTGTAATTGATATAAGAAGAATATTGAGGTCTTGTCAATCGAGATAAAGAGAGGGATAATCAATTGTCTTCTAAAGCATTGCTTGAACAGCTTAAAATATTACATGAGCAAGAAAAAGCATTTATTGAGCAAGAGAGGGAATTAGTAAGCAAAGTGACTCAAGAGCTTAAACATTCTCAAATCGATTCTATTTTATTATTACTGCAAGGGCTCAATCAAATCAGAAAGAGTTTTCATCTTCAATTCAGTGATATGTTGGTGGATTCATTATCAAATTCGATTTTATTGCCTTTTGATCAAACGCCGATGAGTGATGTTCAAACACCAGCTATCGTGAGTACTAGTCCTAAGAATCAGGTATTAGAAATTGCAGATACACCCTTTATTGATGATTTTAGAAAACCTCAATACAATATGATGCCACCGATTCCAGAAGATGTGGTGATAGGGGATGTGATCATAGAATCTAATTATTCTCCCATTCCGATATTATCTTCGCCAGAACCGATGATTCCTATGAGAGAATCTAAAGAAATTGATATTGAACTGCCAAATCTAGAGTTACCAGCGATTGAAAGCAATGAAGAAGAATTAAATCAAAACTATCATTCTTTGTTCAGTGAATTAGATGCATCGATTCAAACACCTGTTGATGATTTCGATGATTTTATGCCTAAATTACCTTTATTAGATGAAGATGAAGATGGAGATCTGCCACCTCATATTGGCGATTTTTCTGTATCTGATGAAGATTTAATCTCTGAAGAAATTCTCGCTTCTTTGCCTTTTATTCAGTCTCATACACCCATCACTCAATCGAATTTCCAAGCATTACCCCAACAACCATCTATTGATCAATCCAAAGCCAATGCAGCCAATGATGATCTCTCTAACTTCCCTTTAAATGAGATGTTTAGAACGCAAGTGGGATTACCCAATGCTTTTGTTAAACCCCTTTTAAATCAACCTATTAAAAAAGAAGAGTCTACACCCAAGATGGTGCCAGATGAGAATTTTGGGAAAACGCAATTATTCAATCCAGAATTACTCAAGAGACATGATACCCCTAATGTTTCTGTTGATTTATTTCCTAGCAGTATTGGACAACTCGATGGAGGTATGGATATCGAAGTAATTGAGAATCATGAAGTTGAAGAAGAAGAAATCCCACCCATCCCTATTGTTGTAGATGTGCCACAAGTATCAGCACAACCCATACAAAAACAAATCAATATTCCGATTGTGGTCAAAATTACCACTCAAACAGAGAATAAACAATTGATTTGTAAAACATTAAATGCTGGGGGGATGTTTTTGGAAACACCTCAGCCTTATGCGATTGGCGAAGAACTCTTTCTTTCTTTTGAAATCGCTGGTGCATTGATACAGGTTTGGGGGATTGTACGCTGGGTGAGAAATATCAAAAATGCGACTTTGGATCAACCAGCAGGTATGGGGATTAGTTTTATGGGCTTAAAAGATGAAGATAAAATCAAGATTGAAAGATTTAGTTAATCAATCAATAGGGGCGCCTCTAAATTCATCTGATTTCTTCTTATTCTTGCCTTTGTTATTTTTAACAGGTGCAATCTCTGGCATCAATTCTTCATTCTTCATGGTTTCTTTGATGGCTGGCACGGGTTCTACCCAGTATTCACTTTGTTTAAGATATTGTTTAAGTTGGCTCCAGTATCCTAGTTTTTCTTGATCTTGAGAATAAGACAATTGAATGATTTCATCTGCTAAATCTAAATGACCTTGGTAAGCGAATTTTAGGACATTGGTAAATAATTGATCAGGGTTTTTTTGGGGATTAATTTTCAGCAAATATTCCCTTAAATCTTCTCTTTTGGGGATATCGCCTTTGAGAAGTGAAGGAGCGGCTCTTAATACACCTTTTTCAAAGCGATAAGCCATTTCTACAAAAACAGGTTTGGGTGTTAATCTTGCAAAAGTTGGTTCTGGCGCAAGGATATCGATTTGTTGATCCCCATCCAAATCTTTAAATTCCACTGTTTTTTTAGAAGAGAAATCGGAATACACACCCAAATCTAGTTCAGCAACCACTCTCATTTGTGGGATTTTATGGTTGCCATTTTCTTGTTGTTCTTCTCTCATGGTTTGAGGGGGAATTTGAATTAAAATCAATTTATGAAAGCCGTTTTGGCTTTGAAGTAAGGCAAATAGATTGGGGCTAGGCCATGCGACTAATTTAAGATTTTCATTCATGACTAAGCCGATTCTACCGATGATTTTATTTTCAGAATAGGCTTCTACAAGGAGTTTGGAAAAAGCCAAGTGATCTGTCCAATCTTTCATCTTTTTTTGGCATAATTGGGCGCATTCTTCGATTTCTCCACAAATCGAAGTGCAAGGTGCAAGTTGATAATATTTAATTTTTTCTTCTTGATGTGTATCTTCTTTGAGCAATCTGACGCCGATGAGTTGTTTGGGTGAATAGCCCCCATATTGCACAGCCCATTGACGAATATCTTCTAAAAGATCTGTATTCTTTTTCAAATGCTTAGATCGGGCATTAAATGTGATTAATGTGGCTAAGATTAATAAAGCAAAATAGAATAAGAATACCTTAAAATCATATTTATTTTTTTTAGATTGACTCATTTTGATGGATTCCTTGCATATAATTCAACGAGTGAAGCAACGCTATTGTAAACATCTGCATTTAAAGCTTCTTTTCTGACACGCCAACTCCAATTGCCATTAGGAATACTGGGTTGGTTCATTCTGGCATCATTGCCTAAGCCCAAAATATCTTGTAGGGGCAAAATTGCCCATTGTCCTATACTGCTTAAAGCTAATTTATTAAAATGCCAAGCGATATGATCTCCATTGATGCCCAAATATCTTCTGACATGATCTTTGACTTCTTCATTGCTATTTTGCCACCAACTTACAGTTGTATCATTATCGTGTGTCCCAGTATAAATCACAGATCGTGGTTGATGCATGTGGGGCAAATAAGGCTGATTATTGCCTTCGCCAAAAGCGAATTGAAGGATCTTCATACCGGGTAATTCTAGTTTTGCCAATAGATCAATCACTTCTTGATCGATAACCCCTAAATCTTCTGCAATCAAAGGGAGTTCTGCGATGGATTGTTTGCGATTTTGGGCAATTTTTTCAAAAAAATCTATACCTGGACCTTGAACCCAAGTGCCTTCCATTGCGCTTTGTGCCAAAGCTGGGATTTTCCAATAGGCTGCAAATGCCCTAAAATGATCGATACGAATCACATCAGTCAATTGCAAAGAACGATTTAATCTCTCACACCACCATTGGTAATCATCTTGAGCGAGTATATCCCAACGATACAAAGGATTACCCCAAAGTTGCCCTGTGGCACTAAACGCATCAGGTGGAACACCTGCAACAGCATTACTTTTTCCATTTTCTTGTAGATCAAAATATTTGCGATGTACCCAAACATCAGCACTATGCCCATCTACATAAATAGGCAAATCTCCCACAATGGAAATCCCTTGTTGATGGCAATAGTCTTTGAGTTCTGTCCATTGTTTTTCAAAGAGAAATTGCTCTACTTGATATGCCAAAATCTCATGTGCATATTTCTGCTTTAATGCTTCAAGTTGAACAAGATCTCTCATCGCCAAAGGTTGATCCCATTCCCACCAACAAAGATCTGGGTTTTGTTTGGCAATGACATGGAAAAGCGCACTGTCTTCTAACCAATATTTTTGTGCTTTTTCAAAAGCTTTAAATGCATCGCTATGTTGATGTTTTAAGGCAATAAAATGCGATACTGCTTTTTGGATCAATGGGATTTTAAAAGCTTTGACCCTAGGAAAATCCACTCGATCCAAGTGAAATTCTGGGATATTACTTAGGTCTTCTTGGGAGAGATAACCTGAATCTTGAAGTTTTTCTAAGCTGAGGAGAAGGGGATTCGCAGCAAAGGCTGAACTACTAGAATAAGGGGATTCTCCAGCGCCTGGTGGGACAAGAGGTAGAATCTGCCATAAGCTCATTTTTGCTTGTTTTAAAAAATCAACAAAACGATATGCCCAATACCCCAAATCACCTATGCCATAGATACTTGGCAATGAAGTAGGATGGAGTAATACCCCAGCGCTTCGTTTTAGCATGATATATCCTTTGCTTTGATCTCATTTATTTTGCGCTTAGACTAAGCAATTCGATTTAAAAATCAATAAGTTTATTACAAGCAGACTGATAAATCCAAGTACATAATTCATTATAAACCAAAGAAGCTTGATTATAATAGGGACTAGACCATGCAGTAAAATGATTGGGGTGATCTAGTAAGATCAGTTTTGCATGGGAAAGTAGATCGATTTGATATGCTTGGGTAGGGACACTGCCATATTCAAACCACAAGAGATGTTGATCGAAGTTAATGCGTTTTTCATAAAAATTGGATTGTAGAGAATAAGCCCGATATTGCCCATCAATCAACTCAATCAATAATTCATCTACCCCTTCATAGATCACATCTGCATTGTCCCTGTCGATGATTTTCCAATGCATTGCTGGGATGACAAGAGTATTTTGATCGCATTGATCAAAAACCATATTGAGGTTTTGATCGAGTTGTATCAAGAGGTCGCGATTCACTTCATTTTCATCTTCTTCGCTTTGATATCTTTGTAAACGATCTCTTTGAAGGATTAAGGCATGATGGTTTTGAATATTGATCCATTCTTTGGCTTGGGCTTTGAGATAGAGATTAACTTGAGGGATTTGAATTAAAGGAGAAGATGATTTATGCCATTGAAAGAGTTGTAGCCCAGATAAATTCTCAAAAATATCGATCCCATCGAGTTCAAGCCTATCTAATTTTTCACCCAAGGCATCGATTAATCCTTCAAATACTGGAATTGCGCTCTTTTTGGTTTGCATTGTCCCAAAACCCCCATTCACACCACCAATAAACCAGCGATTTTCTGTGATTAATGGGTCTGTCTTATAGAATTTCTGTGGGTCTATGCTATTGAATTGTTTGCTATATTCTGTTTGATGGGAAACAGTAGAATAGAGAATATCACTGTCATTCTTATCCAAAATCCCATCAGCATCGATATCTTTAAATAATCTATTCTTGGTCGCTAGATTAAGTTCAAAGTTTTTTTGTCCCCCAATGAGCGAACTATCGAGATGTGCTGGAATGAAGAACCAAGTGATTTCATTGTTTTGTCCAACGATAAAATCAGAACCTTCTGCATCTACCCTATTGGCTGTATCCATTGTATGATCGACATCAAACCATTGAATTTTGACCAAGTCATGTTCGATATAAGTGCTTTGATCCAAATCGCTTCGATCTAGATAGGCATTGAGTAAACCCTGTTGTTTAAGATAAGAAATCAAGCTTAATCTAGGGTTGCTTAAGGCTAACCAGAGGGGTTTAAATTCTACCCTGAAATCAGGGATAAAGGCTTTGCCTTCTTGTGCAAATCGATTATTTTTGGAGAGTAATTGTAGAACCACAGATGCCAATGCTTGACCAAATTCTTCAATCGGTTGCATTGAAATCAAATCTTGAGAGACCATTTGCCCCAGAGCATTAAAAACAGGGACTTGTTTGCTCAGCACACTATCCACACTAGAACTAGATGTCAGGAAGATGGCTGTGTTGCCAGTTTGAGCTTCTATTTCCTTTCGAGAAACACCGATAAAGCCAGAAGTAATGAGATTATGATCATCTTCTTGATCTCGAATGCCCATACTATAAATCGTGGCCAAAACATGATCATCTTCTAGAGATTGCCATTGTAAGATGCGAAGTGATGGGTCGATATGATAAGGAAAGCTTCGTCTTTGAAAGAGAAATTGGTCTTTTTGATAGAATTTTTTAAAATCATCGAGTTCATTGCCTTGAGCATTCCCGTTCATATCAGGAATCATAAACCCTAGGATTTGATCGATGCTAAAATCTGTAGGTGTTTGCCAATCAAAAGGATTACTGTGGTATTGGTATAAGGCTTTGGCTTTTTGGAGTAATCTGGGGTTTTGATGGATTTGTTCTATTTTTTGGGATACTTGGTCTACGATAAACAAGAGTAATGCATCATAAGCACTAGAGAAGAGAGGTAGATCTTCAAGGATTTTGAGATTGGCATATTGTTCAATATCGATCAAAGCAGAGATATTGGGGTCAAGCATAAGACTTGGGCCAAATACACCTGTTAAATCTGGTGCATTGACCACACCATTGCTATGCCAAAATATATTTTCTTGTTTTAAGCCCCATTTCTTGGCGAGTAGATCACTCATCCAGAGTTGATCCATGCGATCTAAACCATAAGTATCAAGCACAATCAATAAATAGAGTTCTTTGTCTTGTCCCATCCATACTAATAATCTACCTTCTATGGGCGTTTCAGGGTCAATGGATGTGGCTGGACGAGATAATTCAGTCCCACCTAGCCAAAGGGCATCAAATAAACCATCTCCATCAAGATCATCAAAATCATCCAAACAAGCATCTGTGAAATCCATGGACTGATTTGTTTTGATCAATAATCCATCATATTTCTTTGATTGATCATCACAGGATTTATGCCAACTTTCCATAGGAATTTGGGGTAAGAGCTTAAAGCTGTCTGCATAGACAAAAACAGCTTTTTCTTGGGGATCTATGGCAGATAAATCGATATTTTGTTTGGGTTGGCAATAGAATTCAAAGGATTGATTTTTAAAAACCAAATCACGCCAAAGTTCAGGGTTTAAGAGGTGGCAATATTCATCTGCTGCACAATCTTGATGGGTCAAACAGGATTTGCTCTCTGTTGCACTCAAC
>JACCDO010130929.1_pt1 | contig 11141 bp, 7 predicted proteins | sample 7446101 | NCBI WGS metagenome assembly JACCDO01 (sample SAMN15323440, study PRJNA562643) | freshwater metagenome | isolation source: river surface water | place: USA:Blue River Watershed | collected 2017-08-16
CCAAAAAACTATCCTCTATCACAAGAAACGGGTTATAGGGGGAATGCTCTTCTTGGTTTCTCACAGCCTCATAATCAAAGTTATCCATATAAGGAAAATGTTAAAACTAAAGGATATGAAAGCCCTGTCGAAATCTTCTTCAGTTTTCTTTATCAACCCAAACATGAATCAAGAGACAGATTTTATTTTGGGCCATCATTCAGGCTTAGAACCTTTAAAAATACTTTTAATTTTTTTGACAAAAGAGAATCAATAGAAAGATATTTTCAGTTTGGTCTTGGACCGATTGTCAGTTATGATGCCTATAAAGGAATTAAAAATAGATTAAACTTCAGCTTCGCCATTCATTTTCAACCCGTTAACTATATCAATATCACCCAGTCGGACTCTGAGTTTTCTGAATCCAGAGCTTACAGAGGCCTTGGCTTTTCTTCTAGGCTTGGAGTGTATTACCACCGAAAAGCAATCCTAGAAAATCTCGATTTTGTTGCAGGAACATCTTTTGACCTGGAAGCTCCTCTCGCTTATCAAGCTCAAAATGGTGCTTCTAAAAGTGATTGGTGGCAGGAAACGGGAAGTGATAAATTTCAACCAAAACCACTACTTGGACTTACATTTTCCATAGGCCTTCAAGCAGCTTACTAAAAAAATCAGGTAAATGACTTTTTTTAAAAAATTAAAAAAAAGTGTCTAAAGTTTTTTCAGATCTCTCCGAAAAATAAATCAATCGAGCTAATTCAGGAAGAATTAGTACAAAATCCAAGGAGGGTTTATGTCAGAAAAAAATTCAAAAGTAAAAAATCAAGTTAAAGACGTACTTTTTCAAAAAATTGGAAATACTTGGTACATTTTTTCAGAAGTTAATAATGAGGTCGTTTACTCTGTCATGCCTCAGGGTATGGATCCAAAAGAAACAAAACTTGAGCTTTACGAAATCATTGAAGAACATCTCTCAAAAGTTGCGACAAACAAACGTCGTGGGAACGAAGCCTCTGTAGCTTAAGTAATGAAATCGGCTAAAATCAAACCCAATAATCTTCTCAATCTTTACACTGGTAGAGAAGAAGAAATTCAGGATAAAAAACTCGTTGAGGACCTTAGAAATCGCCTCAACGAGTTAATTTCTGATAACTTAGAAAATCAAAAAAAAGCTGCTATTATTTTGTCCAGTTGGATCAATAAAAAATCAAAAAAATAATTTCTGAACAACTTCTCCTCTTGTGCAAGAAGTGCTAAATTCAAACAATCTTTACCAAGGATTGCTTATGCAAGTAACTTTTTATAATTTTCCCAAATTACATGATGAAGAATTCCAAAAAGAAATTCTATCCCGATTTCATGAAATTATCTCTACAAACGCATTTGTTGAAGGCAAATGGAATGCAGCCTTTGAAACTGAGTTTGCTGAGCTTCAACAGGCCAAACACTGTCTACTTCTTGCCAATGGCACTGATGCAATAGAACTTGCTCTTATCGCAGCAGGAGTAAAACCTGGAGATAAAGTTGGCGTTCAAGGAATAAGCTTTTACGCTTCAGCAGAAGCAATTGTTACAGTAGGTGCTATTCCTGTTTTTATTGATGTATTGCCAGAATCTGGACTTATGGACCCCGCATCGCTTGAAAGAGTCCTTCAAAAACATAATCTAAAAGCCATTATTCCAGTTCACATTTACGGTCAGCCAGCAGATATGCCAGCTTTAGAAAAAATTTGTCTCCCAAGAGGCATAAAGATTATTGAAGATGGTGCTCAATCTCAGGGTGGTTTTTATGAAAATGGTAAACCGATTGGTTCATCTAATAACATTACGACGTTTTCATTTTATCCAACAAAAAATCTAGGAGCATTTGGAGATGCAGGAGGAGTCACTTTTAATGATGATTCTCTTCGTCAGCCTCTGTTATCTTTAAGAAATCACGGAAGGTCACCTACAGGAACACTTCTTGTAGGTAGAAATTCTAGATGTGATCACCTTCAAGCTGCTGTTCTTCATTTAAAACTTAAAACAATTAATCATTTCAACAATGAAAGAAAAAAAATTGCAGAAAAATACTACTCTGCCCTAAAGGGTTTACCTATAAGAATGGTTCCTGAAAAATATTTACATCTATCCTCATGGCATTTGTTCCCTATTGGTGTCGAATCGAAAGAGTTGAAATACAAACTCAAAGATTATTTGACTCAAAATGGAATCGGAAATGCTCTTTTCTATGAGAAAGCGCTTCCTGAAGAAGGACCAATTGCTCACTACGAAGGAGAAAGAGAACAATCCTTACTGTTCGCAGGACAAACACTTTGCCTTCCTATGCATCCGTTCTTAACTGACTCCGATATTGAGACAGTTGCTAGTGTTCTAAAAAAGTTTTTTTAAAATATTTCCTCAAGAATGACTGATTATTTCTATCAGTCATTCTTGATATAATACCTACTTAAGTTCTTCCTTTTCATTCTCAAAAAATAATCTTCTCTACCCTGCAAAATTTTCCTCATGTTTCTAAATGCCCTTCCGAAATGCCTGAGCATAAAGGGCTTCATCATGGTGATGAAGTTACTAAATCAACTTCGGGCAAGGCTGCCTGTAGTGGGACTTGAACAACCCCGCTAACTAACAAGGAGGAAAGTATGAAATTAACCGGAGGGTAGTTTATGGGTTTTAGGATTAACACAAACGTTTCGGCGTTGCAGGCTCAAACACAGGTAGCAAAAGTAACCAGAGAAAGTCAGGATAGCTTTGCTAAACTGAGTTCTGGTCAGAGAATTAACAAGTCAGCTGACGATGCTGCAGGACTTGCGATCTCTGAAAAATTGAAAGCTGAAATTAAGTCTGCACAACAAGCAAATCGAAACGCGAATGATGGTATTTCTTTAGTACAAGTAGCGGAGGGCGGATTGAACGAAACTTCAAATATCTTAACAAGAATGAGAGAGCTGGCGATCCAATCAGCCTCTGATACTGTTGGAGATGTTGAAAGAAGTATGTCAAATCTAGAATATCAGTCTCTAAAAGAAGAGATGGAACGTATATCGCAAGTAACAGAATTTAACGGGAAAAAACTTTTAAATGGTTCTGGCGATAAACTTGAATTCCAAATCGGAACAGGTGGTGATGAATACAAGGACCGAATTGGCCTTGATACAGCAGCACTAAATTCTGGGGTTGAAAATCTAGATGTAGGCTCTCTAGATATTAGTTCTAAAGATGGAGCTCATGAAAGTTTAAGTGTGGTTGATCAGGCAATTGATAAAGTCTCGAGTCAAAGAGCTGTTCTTGGTTCACTCCAAAACAGATTAATCTCGACGACCAATAACTTGCAAACTTACACTGAGAACATGAGTGCCGCTAATAGCCGTATCAGAGATGTTGATTATGCTGAGGAAACTGCTAAACAAGCGAGAAATGGTATCATCACTGCAGCTTCGACTGCTGTTCTTGCACAAGCTAACATGAGTAGCCAAGGTGCATTAAGACTTATTGGCTAAGCGTCAAAATGCTTTAATCCAAGGCCTCTCCTTATGGAGAGGCCTTTCTTTATTTACTGCCAAAATGTTTTTTGCTAATTCTGCTCTATGACTAATGAAACTTCTAAAAAATCAATGAACGATAATTTCTGCTATAGGCCTGATTTCAAGTATAGCCATGACAATCCTTATCATGACAAACTTGCGATCTTCGACTCTTTTGTACTTAGAGATGAGGAAGCTGAAAAAAATGTGGGAAAGTGGAGTAACATTTTTGGCAATTCTAATCCGATTGAGGTTGAGATTGGAGTTGGCTATGGCGATTTCATGCTTGATTATTGCCAAAAAACTCCCGGAATCAATTTTATAGGCTTAGACCATCGCTTTAAAAGAAGTTATGGACTTGCAACAAAACTTAATAAACTTGAACACAAAAACTTTAGATACCTCCGGGCCAGAGGTGAAAGATTAGAGTTCATGTTTGAGGAAAATGAAGTTCAATCAGTTTTCTTTTTTTTCCCTGATCCTTGGCCTAAAACTAGACACCACAAAAAAAGACTTTTTCAAAAGCCTTTCCTGAATGCTTGTCACAAAATACTTAAGCCTGGGGGCATACTAAACATAAAAACAGATCATGATGGATATTTTGAATGGATGTTGGATCAATTAAAAGATGAAAAACGCTTTGAGGTTCTACTTCAATCAAAGAATCTTCGAACAGAATATCCAGATCATTTTCTCTCTCAATTTCAAACAAAATTTGAAAAGATTTTTATTTCTCAAGGAACTTTAATAAAATCTATCGTTCTAAAAAATATTAAGGAATAAGAATGAGTCTTGAGCAATTAAGGGATCAAATTCGCTCAACACCTATTTCCATGATTATTGGTCACTTTATTCCCTTACACAAACGAGGGGCCAATTTAGAAGCTCTTTGTCCTTTTCACGCAGATTCTAACCCATCTCTTAAAGTTAATGATGCCAAAGGCATTTATCGCTGTTTTGTTTGTGACGAAGGTGGAGATGCCATCAAGTTTGTAAAAGAATATAAAAAAATTGATTTCATAGAATCTCTTAAAACGATTGCAAATATTATTGGATTTCCTTTTGAAGAAATAAAAAAAGAAAAGAAAAATCCAAAATTTGAAATGGCGCAAAGAGTTTTGAATGCCTCTAATAAAGTCTATCAAAAATTTGCCGCTCAAAATCCGAAAGCATACGTTGATTTCCTTAAAAGAAGACAACTAAACACTGAATCCATACAAAAATTTCAAATAGGTTTCTCTCCCTCAAACAATGCTCTATTTAACTATTTGCAAACAATCCCCCATCAAGAAAGAGACTTTGCTCTTAAAACGGCAATCGAAATTGGAATTATAAAATATCATGCTGAAAAAAAATCCACCTATGATTTTTATAGGGAAAGAATTATGTTCCCTATTCATGATCACTCAGGACTAATAAAAGGCTACAGCTCAAGATCAATCAGAGATGATCAAATTCCAAAATATCTCAATTCTGGGGATTCATTCATTTTCCATAAAGCTTCGATCTTATTTGGGCTCCACTTCGCCAAAAGCTTCATTCGGCAACTTGATCAAGTCATTATTGTTGAAGGAAATATGGATGTGATCATGATGCATCAGTTTGGATTTAACCAAACTATCGGAACAATGGGTATCGCCTTATCTGATTCTTCAATCAAGCTTATCTCCAATATGACGAAAAATATTTATCTCGGCATGGACTCAGATCCCGCAGGAAAAAAGGCAATGCATAGAATTAACGCAGATTTTATGAGTCATGGAATTCTGCCAAAAGTCATTGATTTCAGTCCGGCCAAGGACCCTGATGAATTTTTAAACACTGAAGGACGATTAGCACTTCTGGAGAGAATTGAAAAAGCTCCTCTTCTCGTTGACCAACTAATCACGGAAGCACTTCCTGCTAATCCAGTGGAAAATATTGAAATTAAACTTGGAATCTTGAAACAAATTTTTGATCTCATCTCCCCACTCAAGGAAAACTTGATGGCGACAGAGAAGCTCATCCAGGCTGCTTCGAAACTTGGCCTGAAATCGGACAATACAACCATTCTGAATCAGTATAAGGACTATTTAAATAGTCTCAAATCTAGGCCGGTCTACCAAATTCCCACTCCTCCAAAAAAAATTGAAACCCAAGATCTAGACCAGCTTGAAAATCAACCCCTGAAAGAAGAATTAGCTACTCCAGCAGCACCTGCTCTTCCTATTCCTAACATCGAGAGAATTTTTATCAAAGAAATGATATGCCATCCAGAATTCCTGACGCATACTGACAAGGATGATTTTCTTGCCTTACTCAAACATGATGAGGTAAAAAAATTGTTTGGATGGTTAGTTACAATTTACTCAGAAATTGATGACGCTGAATATGTTAGCATTGTGCAAGATGAGCTTCAATATGGTGAATTTAGTAAAGAACTTCAAAAAGTTGGAACCGAAGCCCTATTTAATCAAGGATCTAAATACAACGATAAGGTCATTCAAAGAATGATAAAAGATTTTAAACTGAAACTACAAATGGATGGTATTAAGTTCAAAAGAAAAGAGTTGGTTGAAAAACAAAGGCAGTTAAATTCACAATCTGAAATCGATCAGACATTGGTTGAAATTGCCAAATTAGATAAAGAGCTTCTTATTTTAAAAAATTCTGTTCCCTAGGTATTAGGAGATATTATGTCATTAGTTGTAGCTTTTTTAAATTCCCGAGAGTTTTCTCGTTTGGTAATGAAAGGGAAAGATCAGACTTATCTGACTCCCGAAGAGATTAACGACGCTATTCCAGCAAATATCGTTGATCCAGCCTCTATTGATCAAATCATGGAAAAACTTGAAGAAGCAAGAATTCAAGTTAAATCTCCTGATGTTGATGAAGAAGAAATTGAAAAAACAAATACTGAAATTGCTGAAGATCCGCTTTCTGTTGATGAAGAAGCAGAGCTTAGAGCTTCTTCAAGTGATCCTGTTAAACTTTATCTTAAAAAGATGGGATCTGTTGCACTTCTAACAAGAGAAGGCGAAGTCAAAATCGCCAAAGAAATTGAAGAAGGCGAAAAAGAAATCGTTCTTTCATGCTTAAAATCGAAACACGCTCTTGAAGAAATCATAAAACTCAAGAACAAAATCATTCAAGCAGAAGAGCAAAACGAATTCGTTAAAGACCTTGTTCGAGGCTTAGATGACGAATCTCAAGAGAAAGAGATTCATGATGTAAGAGATAGAATCTATGCCGTAGTTGAACACGTAAAAGATCTCGTAAATCAAATCGTTAATGAAGACGGAACTCTCAAGAAACTTTCAAGTCAAGAACAAGCGGTTATGAAAAAGGTTGGCGATGAACTCGTAGACCTTACTTTCAACAGAAAAATCATTAACTCTTTCACTGAACCAGTAAAAAGTTACTTCCTTCAATTTAAAGAACTATATGAGCAACAAGAAAGAATCTACAAGTTTCTTGAAGTGAATAACGATCAAGAATACAAAGTCATGTATGATCGTCTTCTTGAGGATGATACTTATAAGCGTGAGCTTGCAAGAAATCTTTTTACGACCGACGCCAAAATTGAACAGATGATCAGAACTCAAGAAGATATCTTGAGAAAACTTAGACGTCTTACGATTGATGCAGGTATGGCATTTGAGGATATCGAGCAAGTTTATAACATCATCATCACAGGTGAAGAGAAGGCCGATAAAGCAAAATCACAACTGGTTGAAGCAAACTTAAGACTTGTGGTTTCTATCTCTAAAAAATACACCAACAGAGGACTACAATTTCTTGACCTCATTCAAGAAGGAAATATTGGTCTAATGAAAGCTGTTGATAAATTTGAGTATCGTCGAGGTTACAAATTTTCAACTTATGCCACTTGGTGGATTAGACAGGCAATCACGAGAGCAATCGCTGACCAAGGAAGAACGATCAGAATTCCAGTTCACATGATTGAGACAATTAATAAGTTAGCCAGAACATCTCGTCAGCTTGTTCAGGAATTAGGCAGAGAGCCTACTCCAGAAGAAATTGCTGAAAAGATGGAACTCTCTGTTGATAAAGTAAAAAAAGTTTTCAAAATTTCAAAAGAGCCAATTTCTCTTGAAACTCCAATAGGAGAAGAAGAAGACTCATCACTTGGAGATTTCATTGAAGATAAAAAGATTATCTCTCCTGCTGATGCTGTGATGAGCGTCACTTTATCCGAGCAAACGAGATCAGTTTTATCAACTCTTACTCCAAGAGAAGAAAAAGTTCTTCGAATGAGATTTGGTATTGGTGAAAAATCTGACCATACTCTAGAAGAAGTGGGACAAGACTTCTTTGTTACGAGAGAGCGTATTCGTCAAATTGAGGCGAAAGCACTTCGTAAGTTGAGACATCCTAGTAGAGCGAAACTTCTTAAATCTTATCTTGATAACTAACAAAAAAGGCCGGGAAATCCGGCCTTTTTTATTTCAGACTACATTCTTATTTAATTTTAATTGTCTGCCATTTTAACAAAATTTCTCTTATAATATGCTTTTACATCTGAGGAAATGAATTGGAATATACGAATAAAATTAATTCAATCATTGATCGATATATAGATCCAGGACTCATTTTTCCGGCGAATCGATTAAACGATTTAGGAAAGATTTCACTTTCATTCATTAAGGGTACTCCAGATAGCTACATCATCGTTTCAGGTATTATTTCTGAAAATAATACCAATTACGAATGCAAAGTGAATTATAAGAAACTTAGTGAATCAGAAGAAAAATTTAGTTCTCAGTGTACATGCCGAATTTGGAGTAGTGAAAAACCATGTCACCATGTTGCCGGACTACTCATAAAATACAGAAATGCTGTCAAACAAAATCAATCCACGACAGAAACTCTTCCCCTTAGTTTGATGTCTCAAGAAGGTGTGCACGCAGAAAGATATGGAACGATCATTAAATCAGCTCCCAGTCTTCAAGGTGCGAAGATGAATAGTTCTTTTAGTTCACTCCAATACACCTTAACAAATCGTAAAATTGTTAATTTTTCTGGAGTCACAGCTTGGAAAGGACAATTGATTGTTCATCTTAAGCAGGCCTCAATTCTAGATGAGTATAAAGAGATGCTCTACATAGAGGACAAATATTTTTATCAGTTCTCATGGAAAAACAATGAAGATGAAATAAAAGAAATTTCGCTCTTTGATGTTCTTTATCTTTTTAATTGGAGAACAGGAGAAGCTTTAGATTTAATCAGTGAATATAGAGAATTAATATCAAAATTAAAATTACTTGATGTTGTTTTAGACATACAAGAATTAATTAGAGTCTTTCTCCCTCTACAAAACAAACGACTCATTGAAATCTATATTGATGACAAACCCTGGGAAGAGATTCAAATTGAAGAAGCTCAATGGCGATTTTCGATAAATCCTTCAACGAGAAAAAGTTTTCTTAACCTTGAACTTGAACTTTTCTCACTTGATGAAAAATTAGTTCCAATCCCATCTCCTTTTCTTATTTTTATTACGGAACAAGGTTGGGGAGGAAGCTTTAGAACTAGAAATGATGCCATCATCTTTTTTAAATCCCTCATTGAAGACTTTGAAAAAGATACATACCTACATAAAAAATATCTGCATTCTGCTTCAAAAAAACAGATCATTTCAGAATGGATCAATCTCATCAATCAAGATACTGAGTTTTATGTATATGATTCTAACTTCCAAAAATTTTATTTTTTTAAAGTTGCGACTTTTAAAAAAGTTCTTATCGCTTTTTTGGATTCTTTTACAGAGTTAGGACTAAAAACTTCATTTTATCTTAAAGATGAAAGAAAGGTCATTTTTCAAATTCCCAAAAATAATCTTTTAGAGGGAATATCGCCTTTCTATCACTTTCTTTTACCTCTAAAAATTCCTCTTTTTTATGATCAACAACAAATAAAAACTTGGAAAAGTGGGATTCGTTTCGAGAGAAATACTCAAAAACTAGATTGGTTTCAACTTGATTTAATTGTCTCTGATGAGGATCTAGAAATAATTAAAAATGCGGAGATTACCGACAATTTTATCATTTCTAATAAAGGCCTCGTCTTACTCGCCGACGGCCAAAAAGATCTTCTTCGTTTCATGAAAAGGTACACGAAGCTTGAAGGTGAGAAAAAAGAGATAAATTCAAAAGGCTTATCTCGGTTTGGACTTCTCCTTCAACGTTCAAGAATCTTTGAACTCTTTGAATTAAAACGCCTTGGGATCGAAGGTGCACTGACTTCTGAAGAGGAAGAATTTTGTCAAAAACTCATGAGCATGGAAAACATGCCAAGTTACACTCTCCCTGATAGATATCAATCAATAGCTCGTCCCTATCAAATAAATGGCTTTAATTGGCTAAGCTTTCTTTATGAAAATCATTTTGGAGCATGTCTAGCGGATGATATGGGTCTTGGTAAGACTCTTCAAACAATCATGCTGCTAGAGTCTTTAAAATCTAAAATTAAAAAAGTAATCATTATTTGTCCGGTATCCATCCTATACAACTGGAAAAATGAATTAGAAAAGTTTTCGACTCTCACCTACTCGATTTATTATGGAGATGAAAGAGAATTTAAAACTGATGCTCAAGTCATTCTTACAAGTTATGGACTTATGAAAAGAGAGTCTATTTCAACTCTGGGCCAGGAAGAGTTTGATATTTTAATTTTTGATGAAGTTCAGCATCTAAAAAATATCAGATCCCTTGGAGCAAATTCAGCAAGACAAATTAAGGCGAAGTTTCGCATCTGTCTCACAGGTACACCTGTTGAAAATGATCTATCTGAATTTTACAACATAATGGATCTATGTGTTCCCGGTGTATGGGGAGATCTAGGTGTTATTAAATCTGCTTCAAAACAAAAGAATAGGTTGTTGGCCAGAAGAGCCGTAAAGCCTTTTATTCTGAGAAGAACCAAAGATCAGGTCTTAAAAGAGCTTCCGGAGAAAATTGAAAACCACATCTTTCTTGATTTCTCTCATGAAGAAAAAGAATTTTATCATCATAAACTTAACACTATCAGAGCGAATCTTTTAAACTCTGGAAATAAAAGATATGGTGAGGTTTTAAAATCACTTCTTGAAATGAGACAACTTTGTCTTTGGCAAAAACAACCACAGTTTTTTTCTGTTAAAATTGATTTCTTAATGGAAAACCTTGAACAACTAGTCACTGAGGGACATAAAACCCTCGTGTTTTCTCAATTTACGACCTACTTAGATATGATTGAAAATAAAATTAAAGTTGCTGGTTGGAAGATGGCCAGAATTGATGGCTCTCAGACTATTAAGAAAAGAACTGAACAGGTTGAGTTATTTCAGAATGGGGATGCTCAAATTTTTCTCATCTCTTTAAAGGCCGGTGGATTTGGACTCAATTTAACGGCAGCTAGTTATATCTTCCTCATGGACCCTTGGTGGAATCCAGCGGTCGAAAGACAGGCCATAGATCGAGCTCACAGAATTGGCCAAGAAAATAAACTCACTGTTTATAGGCCCATTGTAAAAGACTCCATCGAAGAAAAGGTTCTTGTATTACAGCAAAGCAAAAGAGAACTTTTTAGAGATTTAATGGCCGAGGATGATGATGAGTACTTTAGCGGTAAACTTACCATGGAAGACTTTAAACACCTA
>JACCDO010208706.1_pt1 | contig 11140 bp, 10 predicted proteins | sample 7446101 | NCBI WGS metagenome assembly JACCDO01 (sample SAMN15323440, study PRJNA562643) | freshwater metagenome | isolation source: river surface water | place: USA:Blue River Watershed | collected 2017-08-16
AAGGATAAAGTTAAAAAAATGTCTATAATTGCAAGAGATAAACTTTCTGAACTGATATTAAATAAAGTTATTACCTTTAAAAATCTAGCATACGATAAATATGGTAGATTACTTGCTGATGTTTATATTGGCGATATTCATGTTAACAAATGGATGATTGATAATAATCTTGCTTTATCATATGATGGAGGTCATAAAGACGATCCAAATATTTGGAATGATATATTTGATAAATATTGGACTAATTATTATGATGAAAATTATGAACTATAATTTATTTTTTACTAAAAGATAATGGATGAAAATAAAGTAATGATCCAACCATTGTTATAAAAAAACTATTTTTGAAGTCATTCCAAAATTTATTAGGATATTTATTATTAATATTAAGATAAGATGTATAAATAAAAGATGTAGATATACCAATTATATATATTTCTGAAAATTTATTTGAAAATTGTGGACAATAAACTAATAAATTTGAAGCTATAAGGGGGCCTAATACTAATCCAAATCCTCTAAAAAAATTAGAATAATATGGTTCATCATTTCCATAATATAAATTACAATATGACATAATAATTTATTATTATATTGTTTTTTCTTATATATTTTAAGAAAGTTAAATAAATAAATTATTACTTATTACTTTTCTTACTCTTACTCTTCTTGCCAGAACAGCACTTCTTAATTACATGCTTGGGGCCCCGGTAAGGGAGTGTAACCAAATCAATAACAACTGTCATAGGCCAACACAACCACTGGCACTCAGCACAAGCCTTGTCGCCACGTTGAGCATCAGACGCATTTGCATAATCAGGTGTGTCAATTGCAATACAGCAACTAATTACTGACTTGCGGGTATAGTGAAAAAAGTAGAACTTTTTATCGTAATTCGATGAGGACATTTTGTATGTATAATACTATATATATATCTAAATTGGTATAGTAGAATATGTTATTTTTCAATTTTTTTTGTAAGAATATATTTAGTCATAAGTGCTAAATATATTATAATAAAAAAAGTAATAAAATATTTAGTTTTTTTTCAATTTTTTTATTCTTTAAATACAATAATATAATATGACAAAAATACCAAAGTCATATCATTCATCTAAATTTGATTTATATATAAATATTAGTAATATTCAAAACTCTGGATATGGTGTATTTACAAGATCATTTATACCAAAAGATACATTAATAGATGAATATTATGGAGAGTATACCGAAAGTCTTCCAGGAGGAGAATATTTTTTTAGAATAGATAAAAATGGAGGAATAAATGCAATAGATGAACCAAGATGTTATATGGCAATGTTAAATGATGCATCATATATTCCAAAATCAAATAGACAATTAAGAAAATTTGTTAAACATGATTATAAAAATAACTGTATTTTTAAGGTAGATGAAATAAATAAAAAAGTTTATGTGTTTAGTAAGGTTGATATACCTTTTGAAACTGAATTATTCATATCTTATGGTGATGAGTATTGGAAATAAATAACTTAGTTAACTAACTAATAAAGACCGCAATCAGAAATAACAATATTATCAATTGGTTTATCATCATTATATGTCTTAGTTGTATTTAATTTTTTTACAATTTCAAATCCTTTAACTACTTCACCAAAAACAACATGTTTACCATCAAGATGTGGTGTTTCTGTTGTTGTAATAAAAAATTGAGATCCATTTGTATTTGGACCTGCATTAGCCATACTTAATAAATATGGTCTGTCGTGTTTTAGTTTAAAGTTTTCATCTTCAAATTGTTTGCCATAAATAGAAACACCTCCAGTACCATTATAATTTGTAAAATCCCCCGATTGTAACATAAAATCTTTTATAATTCTATGAAATGGTGCAGTTATATATTTTTTAGTTTCGCATAACTTTCTAAAATTATTACATGTCTTTGGAACAATTTTATCAAACAGTTTTATAATTATCTTTCCCATAACTACCCCATTATTTTCAACCTCAATATATACCATATCATTATCTTTTTTTATAATTTCTTTTGGAATATCTGATGGATTTTCTTTTGGAATATCTGATGGATTTTCTTTTGGAATTTCTTTTGCAATTTCTTTTGGAATATCTGTATGTGTTTCTTTTTTTATTTTTTTAGATTTATTTAGTTTAATAGGTTTTTTTTTATTTGATTTATTAAATTTATTAGGTTTGTGTTGTTTTTTAAGAATAATATTATTCTTTTTTTGTATTTTTAAAATTATATAAATAAAAACTATAAATATTAAAATACCTATAATATTTGTTATCATTATATAATAACAAATACATTTAAAACTTAATTATAAACGCTAAAAAAATAAAAAATAGATATAATATTATAATGAACTGCGAAGGTCCTTGTTTAAATTATTGTTATAATACAAAACAACCAAGTAAATCAAATAATTATATATATTTTATAATAGGCTTAATTATAGGTATATTATTAATATATTTTTATTTTAATAAAGTGTTAGTTATTTAAGTTATTTTCTTTTTTTTGATGCATCTTCTCCATCAGAAATAATACCATTCTTAACATATACTTTCTTATCAAATAATTTCTTTACTTCATCATTGTGTGTAATATACATAATTATCTTATCATTAAATATTTTTCTTAATGTACTACATATTTCAACTGATAAATCATTATTAAGATTCATATCAATTTCATCAAATAATAATACATCATAATTTTTAGATGATTTAATTTGATATATAAGACGTGCTATCATTACACGTGTAAATTCACCAGCACTTAAACTTTGTACATTAATAAATGGATTTAAATTTTCTGATTTAAGATATTTTTCTAAGTTTACAATCTTTAATGTTGAATTTATTAATTCTACATTTGGATTATAATCAAAATTTGTTAATATATCATATAATTTTGCGCTAAATAAATCTCTATGATTTGGTAATGTTATAAAACATCTTGAATGAATTTTCTCAAGGGGAGGTTCTATTTCATAATAATTAACCTTTATTACTCCCTTTAATAAATACATTAATGATGTTTTACCACTACCAGATACACCATCTATTAACATATGATCGCCAGAATTTAATAATATTGGTTTTTCTAATTTTAATGCAGGTTTATCATTTACTAAAGCTTTAATATGTATCTTTGTTATTTTTTCAGCTGATTTATTTATTGCTATATTATCTTCATTTATTAAATCATTTAATGCCTTGAGTTTAACTCCCATCTTATCATATGACATCTTATTCTTATAAAATTCTCTTACTTTCTTTGAAATTGTATCAATATCATATACTATTAAAAAGTATCTAAGAATATTAGTTGGCGTAATTTCATTTAGAAAATATGATATTATAATAGAAAATACTACAAATAGTGAAAAGTTATTTGTCATTAATAATGTATTTTCCATATTTTCCATTTTACTAAATAATCTATTAAATTCTTCTATATTATCTCCTGCATATTTTTGATTAAAGTTATTATTCATTAAAAATGTTTTTGAATTTACAATATAATCTCTTATTCTATTATCATAATCCATTGTTTGTTCAACTACTACTATTTCTCTCTTAATTTCTTGTTCATTTAAATATACAATTAATATAAAGAATATAACAAGTAATACAATTAACATTATTTTACCTTTATTATCTTTATTACCAAGACTTCTACTTAATATAATAATTATTACTGAGATAAATGTTATTGGGATATCACCTAATAATTTTCTATTTACTATGTATTCTTGAATATGTGTATTAAGTGTTTGTACTGTATTTAAAAATAAGACTAAATCTAAATTCATTAGATCCTTTTTAGATGTATTTTTTAATTTATTTAAGTAATACATATTATTTGCATTTTTTAGTCTTCTTATAAGTTCAATTCTATGTTTATTTGCTTGTCTTTCAAATGGAATATTTAAAAATAATATACTTAATAATAATACTGCTACTTTTTTAATATGTTCCTTTGAATCTAATTTAACACTAAAATATATTAATGTCCAATAAAATGTTTCTTTAATTAAACTTGCAAATATAGCAAAACTAATAAATTTATAATATAATGGTTTTAAATTATATTCTTTCAATAATAAATTTACATGTGATTTAACATCCATTAATTTTTATATATTATTATAATATATTTTTGATTTTTATTTATTTTGCTTAGCCTTTTCCCATATTTATATTTTTTGTATACAATACGGACAAAAAATATAAATTTAATTATAAAATATTATAATATTTTTTAATAAACTAATATATATATGTTTTATTTTTTATTAGGAATGGGTGTAACATCTTTAGCATTATTTATAAAAAATAGAGATAAATTATATTTTATGCCAGATAATTTATATGAAAGAGTAAATAATAATAAAATAATAAATATTCAAGATGGTTATGCTATTACAAATCTAAAAAACAAACCAAGAAAAAAATGTTTATTAATATCACACGGTAACTCAGGAAATATAACACAATATGATCAAATGTTAAAAGATTTAGAAAAACAATACGATGGTGATATTTATTGTTATGAATATCCTGGTTTTGGTTTTCATAAGGGGATTGCATGTATAAATAATTGTGTTAGAGAAAATATAAAATGGTTAAATATTTTAAATAATGATTACGAAATAATTGATTTATGGGGATTTAGTATAGGTGGAGCTATAATGGTTGAAACTTTAACAAAAATAAATAATAAAAATATTTTAAATAAAATTAATAATATTTATATACATGGTTCCTTTAGTTGTATAAAAAATGTAATATACTATCGTAATACCAATCTTGGTGATATATACACATTGTGTGGTTTTAATGATTTAAATACAAAAAAAAGATTAAGATCTCATGTATTTAAAAAAATTAATATTGTAATACTTCATTCAAAAGACGATGAAATAGTACCATTTAAAGAAAGTTTAATAAATTATAATATTGCAAAAAAATTAAATATAAATGTTAAATTTATTGAAATAAAAGGAACACATAATGATTATATATTACCCGATAATATTTTTTCTAAATAATATTTTTATTTTTTAATAAATTTGTTTTAAGCAGTAAATATTTTTGTTTATATTTCAAATATTTGTGTTTATATCCTCCTTCTTGTACATCTTCAGCACTATCCCCTTGGTTAGATTTAATCTTAATCTCTTCATGTACTTTTCTATTCAATAATCCCGATGATAAACTTGTAATATTTCTATATCTATTTGTTAAATAAATTACATCTGAATCAAAAATATAAGGAGCATTTATAATATCTCCAGTGGGATCTTCATTATTTATAATTTTATTAAAAAGTATAAGTTCATTATTAAATAATTTATGATATAGAGAGTGTGGATGTATATTACCACTATCATTTTCAATATTAGTAAATATACTGTATTTATTAAAATACTTAGATATATGTTGGTCTATAGTTGTTGCCATTTTTTCTAATCTGGTTGTTTCTGTTTTATTTGCTGTTTTTAATTTTATATATTTAAGTACTAATACTAATACAGGGATATAAATAATATAATGATGTAGCGTGTATTTATTTTCTCTGAAGGGAAATAAATAATTTGTTTGGTCAAGAGATATACAAGTATTTAACCCAATTTGTAATTCTGGATATTTTATTTGTGAACTATTTAATGATATTTTTTGTGTTTGTGAATATAATATAGCGACATAAAAATGCATCATATATAATGAATGTATTCCTCCTATATAACTATCAGTAATAAAATCTGGTATATTTTTCATATATATTGGAAATACATCTTCATAGTCATTTGTAAATGATATTTTATATTCATTATCTAATTTTTGTATATCAATTTGCATATTATCTTTATTTTTTTCTTCATAATCATTTATATTTTCATAATGTGCATATCTAATAAAATATTTATTTGATCTAAATGAAGAATAATGTATTGTTTTTTTAATATATTTTTCACAAAAAAAGTGATTAAAATACATATCTTCTTGATATCTTGCAAAAAATGGATTATATTCATAATTTAATTGTTTTGCAGCATATGGGCGTAACATATTTAATTTATAATGCGTGGTTGAACTTGATAAAACACCCCATTTAGGAGAATATTCTCTACTACGTGTTATACCTGAATAAATAATATTATATTCACTTTTAGATGTATTAAATTTATTATATGATGTATAATCATTTATATAAAATTCAATTAAATAATATTTTTTAATATCACTTTCTATTCTTGATAATAGTATATCTATTGATGCTCGTAAATCAATACTTCCAAAACATTCATCATTATTTTCATTCAAAAATGAAATCATATAATCATTTATTTTTTCAGTCTTTATTGTAGAATGGTCTTTTTTATGTTCAATAAGTTCATCAATCAATTTATCTAATTTTGAATCTATACACCCCTTAATTCGTATTTGTTCTTCTTCACTTAAATTTGAAAACATTTTTAAATATATTTGTATTATTAATTCTTTTATTTTATTTTTAATTTCAAATAGTTTAAATTCAACATATTGTCTAAACTTATCTTTATCATAACAATTTACTAATGGTGTTAATTCATCATATACATCTAATAAAGAAGCAATATTACATTTATTTAATGAATTAAAAGCATACATATTATAATGTTCTTGATTGTATCTTGGAGATACATCACTTACTTCTCCTGTATCATAATTATTTATCATTTTATTAAAAAATATTAAAACTTTTGTCTTATCATAATTATTATCTTTTAAAAATTTTATTTCATCCTCTGTATATTTTTGGGCTATTGGAGATTCAAAACTTCTATCAATTAAATTTTGTGATTTTATATATTTTTTAATTTTATTCAATTCTTTAATTTCATAATTTTGATCACTTTCATCTATATATATTGCATTTAAAAAATCTTTAATTTTTTGGCTGTTCTCTTTTGATTTTTTTTTTTTACTAATTAATTCAATTACTTGTGTTAATTTTATATAATTATTTGTATTATCTATAGCTTTAATTAAAATTTCGTTTGGTATTATATTTGTAGCTGTATTTTGTATTTTACATAAATTATCATTTTTAGGTATAATATTAAATGTTGTTCCATCAACTAGTTCTATTTCAAATGATTTGCTTTGTGCCGACGTTCCTTCGTTAGTTTGCACTCTTTTAGAATCTTCTTGGTCAGATAGAGTTCGTTTTACTTGTCCTTCTTGACTTTGTTGTGCTGATTGTGCTGGTTGTACTGGCCCTTCTTGACTTTTAAATATGTCATCAAAATTTTTTATATTTAATTTACCTTCTCGAGTTTTACCAATTTCACATAAAAGTTTATTATTCTCATTTGCTTCTAATAAATTTTTATATACCGAATCACTTCTTGTATCTAATTTATTGTTAATTCCATTTAAATGAGGCACCAATTTATATGGATTTGTTATTCTTATTTTTGTTATTTCTTGTTGTACACTACAATTTGGATTGTTTAATTTATTTTCTATATTAATATAACTACTGCAATTATCATCTATTTGTATAGATTTATATATGTTTTTTATAAAATCTGGTGTTGAAGCTGTTTTATAATTCTCTTTAATATATGTGATATATTTTTCTTCTTTAAACTTATCTCCTAATACACTTGCAATATAAGATCCATAATTTTGCATTAATACTCTCTTTGCTCCAATACCTTTTATTAAATAATGTGAATTTGATACTATGTATATATGAACATTTAATTTTTTTAATTCATTTATTTCTTCATAACAATTATAAAAATTTGTATTTATAATATTTTTAACATTATCATCAATTAAACTAATATCTAACGGATCTAATGAATGTATTGGTACATCAATTGGACATTGTTCCCAAAAATAATGTGTAAGAGTATTATAATTATTATTTAACCAACTTAAATCTGTAATTTTATTATATAATTTTATAATTTCTTTTGTAGATATATCTACATATTTATCATCTGATTTATATTTAGATATATATATATTTATTTTTTCTATCATTGTATCTAAAAATAATTTTTTATTTACAAGTTTTAATATCAAATCTCTATATGTATTTATATTTTTAGCATTAGCGAGATAGGTTTTAAATATTTCGCTATCAATATAATCTATTTTATCTTCTCCATCTTCTCCATCTAGTGTTTTTAAATCAATATTTTCTTTTGAATAATCTTCATTATTTAAATTATTTATAGCATCTTCAATATTTGTTTTTTTAAGATCCTTAATTTTTAATAAAATAGCTAAAATATAATATTCATATATATCTTTTAACACATTTAAATTTAATTTAATATTATCATTTCGTTCTTTAAATTCTTTTATTGTGTCACTAAATGATAAGTCATCCGTGTTTAATTTATCACTTATTTCTGATATTTTCTCTGCTGTACCCTCTAATTCAGCTCTTTTATCTTTTATATTTGTTATAACATTTTCTATTGATATACTTTCTTTAGTAGTTAAATTAAGACTTTTTATATAATCTTTGATATGTTTATCATTAAATATATTGTTGGCATGTTCAACATATTTTCCTGCGGTATCACTATCACAAACTAAATAAATATTTTTACGAGTAGCATATTGATGTGGATCATTTGTATTCATGTAATTTATTTTATTTTTTGAACTTAAACATATGAAATATAAAATATACTTTATGTGATAATATAAACTTTTACCATAAGCAATAACATTAATATTATAATCTGTTATATTTTTATTCTCTTTAATATGTTTTTTATGAGCTTCTTCACCATCTAAATCAATAATTTGTTTTATATCTAAATTAATATATTTATATTTATTTTTGGCTGATAAGCTATCATTAAATAATTTTATAAAATTTATATAGTTTGCATAGTCATCTGTTCTCTTAACTTTAGCTTTATCAAGATAGCCATTAATTTTATCTTTAAATGATACAATGTACTTATTAAAAAATTGTTCTGCTTGTGTCATATCTATAGGTTCTACTGGTAATTGTATAGGTGGTTGTACAGGTGGTTGTACAGGTGGTTGTACAGGTCCTTGTAATTGTTGTAAGCTTTCCATATTATTACTTATATAATAAATATATTTAAAAAAAATATATAATAAAATATAATTAAAAAATATATTAAAAATATATTAATATATTTTTAATATTAATAAATGGATAGTATATTAAACTTATATAGAATTGTTAGAATGAGTAAAGATGATATATACTTTATTAAACTAAATTAAACTAAATTAAACTAAATAAAGAAAATAATAAAAAGTTGAATATTATATATTCAAATAATTTAATTAATTACATATTATACTACTATAATACTTAAAATAATAATGTCTATACTTTCTGATACAAGTAATATTGAAATTAATCAAGATCAACTTTATAATTTTTTTGGTAATAGTGATGTAATAGTAATATATTCTATGAAATTTCTTAATAATTTTCCTATTAACGATCTAATTCATGTAACATATAATGGAAAAATATATGATATGCCATCTAAAATAAATGATATTATTAACATGAGTCCACTTTTTAAATTAATGATGCAACTTTTTCGTTCATACCATGAAAATCTAGATATTAATGATGATAATTATGATAAAAAATTCAGTCCTATTAAATTAAAAATTCGTATTCGTCGTGAAAAAGATCCTTTTAATCTAGATTATGATTTTATTTTAGATTATAACAAATTAGAACAATCAATTTGTGTATAAATAAAATGCTTTTTTAAACTTAATCATCTGACATAATACGATAATTATAATATTCTTCACCTTGCCATCTACCAAATATTCCAATTTGTTTCCATCCAAAAAATGGATTTAAATGAGACGTAGTAAGTGCATAATCTTTTTCATATAATATATTTTCTTTAAAAAAGTTCATAATTAGTTTACCCATATTACAATATTCCTTATGCAGCCCATTAATATCCGCCAAATACCAAGCACTTTCATTTGTGTTTAAACCTCCCCGCCGAATACCCCAGCTTTTTTTAGTGGGTGATACTTTTTCAACTTCATCTTTATCAACCAATGACATATAAACTATTGGAATGGAATTATGATACCCGATAATAATAAGTACTTCTTGAAGTTCTTCAAAAATATATTCCATAGGAAAATACAGTGTATCACTACGAAACAGATTTGGTGCAGCCTCAAAACTAATCTCAGTTAAAATAGGTTGGATTTCTTCAAATCGTTCTTTCTGTTGTGGTAGACGAATAATCTCAAAATCAAGTTTTTCAAGCTTAATCTTATTATTAGTTGTATTAGAAGACATTTTTATTTAATATATTCTATTTTCGGATATAATAATATAGGGTATATGAATTATCAATTTTTTATTAGAATACAAAAGCATTGTTTTGTAAATTATAATAAAAAAAATTGAAAAAGTAAATATATAATATATTTAACATAATATTATACTATTATTAATAAAATGATTGTAAAAGGTGGTTATTTAAAGGGTACTAATTCTCTTCGTATGCATCCCATAAAAAATGTTATTGTTAAAAATTCTAAATCTTGGTCTCGTATTACAGTAAAAGCACTAAATGATGCTGTAACACTTTGTAATATTGGGTTTAATTATCATATTAAACTAACAATCGCAGATAATTATGATGTTGTATTATATGTTAATGAAAAAGAATATTTTAAAAGTCGTTCACTATTTGAATTTCAAGTAGAAATTGATACAGATGATGAAACTGTTGTTGAATTTAAAGATGATCATATTTATGATGGTTAATACAAAAAATTGATCTCCCTGTAGGTCGACTACTTTTTTTACAAAAAAAATTGATGTCCCTTAGGTCGATTACTTTTTTTATTTGAATATTAAGTTATACTTAATATTCTCACAAAAAAATTGAAATAAATATATGATTAATATATTGATACTTTAATATATTAATTAGTATTAAAATGTCTCATTCTTCTATCGTTGAATATCTCAACTCTACTGTGTTTGTCTACCACCCAATGGGAAATTATGCTCTTTACGGGCTAAATACTTTTGGCTGTAATTCTATTATTCGTTATAATGACGAGATCATGAAATTTTATGCAT
>JACCDO011242249.1_pt1 | contig 11140 bp, 15 predicted proteins | sample 7446101 | NCBI WGS metagenome assembly JACCDO01 (sample SAMN15323440, study PRJNA562643) | freshwater metagenome | isolation source: river surface water | place: USA:Blue River Watershed | collected 2017-08-16
CCTGCGGTCGGATCCGAGTGGACGATGGATACCTTGGATGAGACAACCTTGCCCCCTGAAAAGAAGTACAAGGCAAAAATAAAAGTCAAAGAGATTAAGAACGGCAAAGTCTCCTTTAACATTACGCAAAAATTACGAACGAGTCAAAAAGACGGAAAGCCTGGTGGTATTCCACTCTCTCAGACAACCAATGACAAGGCTGTCGCTGCGTGGCAAGATCTTCAGCTCAGAGGAAAGTTGACCAAAGTTTCTGGAGGTGGTCGTACTCGCAAACAAAAGCGTCCACAAACAAACCGCAAAAAAACGAGACGCTCACGTAGACGTGTGTAAACAACGTTGAAGAATTGCAAGAACCGATGTGCTCCATCCAGTAGGAAGACGAATTTTTAGACATCGTCCTTCTAACGGATACAGCATTCCAATCGAATGCACAGGAATGCCCTGCATTTGGGCAAAGCCTGCTGTCATAGCCAGTTGCAGAAGTTTTACTGAACTAATACGTTCTTTTTCCTCTCCTCCCAGACGCCAAAAGACGCCACCCCCCACCATATCCAAGGTTTCAGGTTGTGCCCACTCTGATTGAATTTCCACACCCACTTCCCAGTCCTCTGTTGAGATCATCCACGCATCCAAACTTGCCTCTAATGTTTGAAGAAACTCTAACAATTCAGGATCTTCTAAATACTGGCTCATCGTATTTACACGATACAAGGGAGCATTCCGACCCTCAGCAACGAGTTGCAATGTGCTCAGTCTCCATAAGTGAGGCAAGATAGTCAGACTTGGAATGCTCAATTGGCTGACTTGTCGCCAACTCCGCAAAATCTCTCCACGGAGTTCGGTGGGAACCGAAAATCGGCACGGCGCAATCGTAAATTCATTGAGATCATAGGTTTCAAACCGCAAAGGCCGCAATTGTCCACGAATTTTGGCCACAAGACTCGTTGCCGCTAAGATTTGCTGAGGTGTCCAATTGAGTTGCACGGATTGGCACCATTCCATCACCATTGCGTAATCCACAGGAGGTGGGACTTTTGCGGCCTCTTCCCCCGAAAACTTGGCTAAAATCAGACACATTAACTCATCGCGCCACGTTTCCCAGAACTCGCGATCCTCGGAAAAGATACGAAGTGTGAACAACAAGCGTTCCCCAACCGGATCGCGATAGACCTTTTCGCTAGAGGATTGACTGATACAACGCTTGACAAAGGTGCGAATAAAACGGAGGAAGTCTTTGGCCAGATCAGGTTTCGTCGCCCATCGAGGCAAACTCCAAAGTTCTCCTGGAGGAAACAGATTTGTTTCTGTAATTTGTTTGACGTCTAGCCAGTCCAAAAACCCCTTGTCACGAAAGTATTTGAAATCTTCTCCATCCAAGGAACTAAGAAGGTGGTCTAAGGTGGGAATGCCTTCTTGCAGTTCCGCTTCACTTAAGCAATAGCGAGCCAGGCCGTGGTACTGGAGAAGACGACTGGGTATCTCACGGACAAAACGCGACAAATCCCGTTCATTGCGATTGTAACTTAAGAATAAATGTTTCCTTGCGCGAGTCACCGCAACATAAAAGAGACGACGTTCACAAATAATCTCTTCTTTTTTCTTGGAGGAGGGAAAGACATCATCGTTGCAGTGAAGGACAAACACAATGTCCCACTCCAGGCCCTTACTCGCGTGAAGCGTGACCAAATCCACACAACTCTCTTCATTGGAAGTCGACTCATCTTCTTTTCCACAATCTCTGAGTCTGTAGGGAATCTGTGCTGTTAAACATTCTTCTTCGCATCGGTACAAGTCAAGATTTGTCCGACTTAATATTGCAGTGGACAAATGGGGATGCTGTGTTTTAATCTCTTTGAGGGTTTGAATGATCCAACGCGTTTCGTCTGACATTCGCCAAAAGAAACGAACATCTGGTTTTTTTCCAAGATGACGTGCTGATCCTAACATAGACTTCTTCCAAGGCAAGGTCGGGATACATTTCATTACAGCATTGGCCGCGGCAATAATACTTTCTGAACTTCGGTAATTGATGCGCAACTGGTCATCCACCAACCCAGGAATTTTTTTCTCCAAATCCAAGATAAATTTTACATCACTTCCTCGCCACGTATAAATATTCTGAGCATCATCTCCCACGACAAGCAAACGCGCTCCAGGATGAAGCATCCGCTCCACCATTTTCCATTGAGCGGCATTGATGTCTTGAAACTCATCCACCACGATATAGCGCAGCTTGCCCACCCACGCTCTTCCTTTCGGCTTGATGAGCCAACTCGTCCCCATTCCAATGAGTTCATCTACAAAATACAAGGCTCCCAAGGACGTTGTATCGTAGGTATTCAATAAGTTTCGTGCGAGTCCGTGAAAAGTCCCTGCCCAAATCTTTGTTGGTCCAATTAATTGTTCAATTCGTTGAACCATCTGTTGTGCAGCATTTCGTGAGAATGTCATTAACACGATACTTTCTGGTTTGACTCCGTGATGAGAGATCAACCAAGCAATACGAGCCGTTAATGTGGTTGTCTTTCCGCTTCCTGCAGAGGCAATAATTCGCTGGTGTACGGAAGGGTCTCGTGTAACAGCTTGCGCTTGTTCCATATTCAAATGGAGCGTGCAGTATGGAAAGGAAAAATCCATCCCCTTGGTAATGAATGCGAAGAAAACGTTAAGGTGCTTGCAAACAAGACGTTTTTCAGGACGGCGAGGAGTGACACCGATGAAGACGAAACAAAGGAAGACGATCCCAAAAACTCGCAGTCATAGAGTAGAAAAGAAACCCTATGTTCCACTACGAGAGTGTTCAGATGCACAGCAGTATGAAGGACGGAAAGAGACAAACACGGAAAAATGTCGTGAAGATCAAAAACGGGAAGGGGACCAAAGCTGTCTTTCTGGAGGAGGGAGGAAAAACAAAGAAGAGTGTGAAGAAACTCAGTCAGCAGGAAATACGGAAAATTCAGAAGAATCAATTCATCCCGGGCCTCTTCAAACCTTGCATCAATTGCATCCGCAATGCGCGGGTGACGAGAAAGCAGAGAAGACGCTTGTAGAAGCAGAGGAGATCCCCTTCGGAGAATGATTTTAGAACTTACATTTTTGATCGTTTTATTTTTTGCTGTGCTGGTTCTGTTTTATCGGCAGGCCATTGAACAATACAATATTCTTCAAATTGAGGGAACTCAGATTGGAGAGTTACCCAAACTCCTTAGTGAACGGACTCCCTTGGTCATTCGTGAGATTGGCCAACCCAAATTGTTTACTCCTGAGACTCTGAAAAGCAATGGTCGTCTTCAACAATTTCCTATTGGAACAAAGAAGACACTGGGGAACTACATTGACAAACCTGATACAAACGTCAGTCTAACAAAGAAGGCTTCCCAAATGTTAGCCAAAGAATCAGGATTGTCTGTCTGGGGGGATCATACGTGGTTTCCCAAGCTGTTGTCCTATGAAGCCCTTCAGCACATTCATTTCTTTTCTACTGAAGCTCATCTTGGAGAACTCGGTCTCCAGAAAACAACTGCATCGACAACGCTTCTCTATCCCACCTCGGGATCACTAGAAGTCACCTTGCTAACGGAACAGCAAGAAAAATGTCTACCGCAGTCGTGGAGAGGACGTTTTCCTGAAACATTTACTCTTCAAGATACACCTCTCGTAGGAGAAATCAAATACATTACAATTAAATTACGTCCAGGACATATGCTCTGTATTCCAACGCACTGGTTTTACAGCATCCGTGTTGCCGAGAAAGAGAAACCTGCACTATGGGCCCGGTTTACGTTGGACAACCCTGTCAGTTTGTTAGCTTCTTGGATGGAAACAACAATGGACGGGTAGATAAAATTTGATTTCCTTGAGCGTTCCTAGGAAAGGTACTATGGAACCAGAAGTGGAAACTGAGAATGATTCGACTCTTTCGCTTGAGGATACGTTAGACTCCCTCAAGCGAAATGCGAATGCAGTGCAGGTTCATTTTCAAGAATCTCTGCTGCATCTGAAAACATTTCAAAAGAAACTTTTGGCAGGATCCAAAGATATTTCGGAAGTTCCTCTGCAGCCCAAAACACGTATGATGAAATGGCTAACAGAACGAGGTCTTCCTGTAGAAAGTACATTTCTGGAGTTCTTTGAAGCCTTTATTGATGAGCACAAGCAAGGGCATCGCTTGGATTTGTCAGGACGAACTCTGAAACTCAATTCAGCAGCGTGTATCCTATTTGGATACAAGGATGCAAACCCCGTCGTGTCCATTTATGACCTGATTGAGAAACTCAATGTTCTGTATTATTGAGCGAGGTTGAAAATTTGATGCTACTTTTTTTGCTTTAGAAGCTACACAAATGCTTGACCGGTTAACAGACGAACAACGCAAAGCCTTTGATCTTGTGGAAGAAGGCAAATCGATCTTCTTGACGGGTCCTGGTGGAACTGGCAAGAGTTTCCTCTTGCAAACGATCTTTGAAGAAATTCCCAAACGAACAGGAAAACACGTTGCAGTAACTGCTCTTACAGGCTGTGCAGCTCTTCTGATTGGTCGCTTTGCCAAGACTCTTCATTCTTGGGCAGGCATTGGTTTGGGACGTGAATCTGCAGCAGCTCTAACAGCTGCAATTCGTCGCTCAGGAAAAGCGCTCCGCCGTTGGTTAGGTACAGATATCTTGATTATTGATGAAGTGAGTATGATGACTCCTGAACTTCTGGAGAAGTTGGATGCAATCGCCAAACTTCTCCGACGCAGCACAAAACCTATGGGAGGTCTGCAAATCGTGTTTGTCGGTGACTTCTACCAGTTACCCCCTGTCAACAAAGACAAAGAAAAAGAGACTTGCTTTGTCTTTGAAACTCCTGTCTGGAATGAAATCATCCAAGAAACAATTCAGCTAACCAAAATTCTTCGTCAGGATGATCCTGTGTTTCATACTATTCTCGATGAAGCGCGAAAAGGGTGTCTGTCTCAGAAGAGTCTAGAGATTCTCCAATCCAGATGCAAACACGGCTGGCAAGATTTTCAAATTCGTCCCACGCTTCTCTTTACACGGAGAGCGGAAGTCGACAATGTCAATGAGCGAAACTTGCGAGCCTTGGGTGCAGAGAGAAGAATCTTTAAAGCGGAAACATCCTTCCTTCCCATTGAGGCTACAAAAGGATTGACATCGGAAACACCTGAAGTCAAGAAAGCGATTGAAAAAATGGACAAAGAAGGTCCCTATATGCCCGAATTACTTCTTGCTGTCGGAGCACAAGTGATGCTCTTGACAAATTTGGACTTTGATGCGGGTCTTGTGAATGGATCCAGAGGTGTTGTCGTGGGCTTTGAGGGACTTGTTCCGAAGGTTCAGTTCTTACGAGGGGAACCGATTCCTGTGCCTGCGGCCGCGTGGGAAAGTCCTGATCTTGAAGGTGTATCCAGAAAACAGATCCCCTTGAAACTTGCCTATGCGATTACCATCCACAAAGCCCAAGGAGCCACTCTGGATTGTGCTCTGATAGACATTGGTACGTCCACCTTTGAATGTGGACAAGCCTATGTAGCACTCTCTCGTGTCAAGAATCTGCAATCCCTCTATGTCTGGGATGTGGAACCCACGGCCTTCAAAGCCCATCCCAAGGTTCTGGCCTTTTACAATCATCTTTCATCATAATGTCCTAGCCTGCCGTGTAAAAATGAATCATAAAATCACTTTTTTTCCATTCCACGAAAATGGAACTTCCTTTCTTACCTAAAAATACGGCACTACCCACCTCTAAGATGGAATCAGTTAACGTTAGTTTTGCCACCGATACAAAACCTGATACAAATCCGAATCCACCTGCAGAATCGAAGCGCTCCAGGTCCAAGACCCCTTCCAAAACCAAGACCCCTTTGAATTCTCCTGGTAAGAAAGCATCACGCAAAACGTCAGTAGGTGAAGCCAAAGAGATGGAACCTCTGAGCTTAACTCCCTCTGTTGTTGTGAGCCCCCCCGATCCTGCTCCTCCTATCCTTCCTGAGCCTCTTCTGCAAGAGAATCCTGATCGCTTTGTGATTTTCCCCATTAAGCATCCTGATCTTTGGTCCAAATACAAGCAGCATATGGCTGTCTTTTGGACTCCTGAAGAAATTGATCTCAGCAAAGATATGAAGGACTGGGAAAAGCTCACTGATAATGAGCGCCACTTCATCAAGAATATTCTTGGATTCTTTGCAGGGTCTGATGGTATTGTGATGGAAAATCTTGCGACTCGTTTCACACGAGAAGTACAATGGCCTGAAGCCAAATTCTTCTATGGGTGCCAAAATCTCTTGGAAGCCGTTCATTCGGAAACCTATAGTCTCTTGATTGACACATATATCACCGACAAGAAAGAGAAAGACGAACTGCTCCGTGCTACATCAACCATTCCGTGTGTGAAGAAAAAGGCGGAATGGGCTCTCGCGTGGATTGATAGTCCTGAAGCGGACTTTGCCACACGTCTGGTAGGCTTTGCAGCGGTAGAGGGAATCTTCTTCTCAGGAGCCTTCTGTGCAATTTTCTGGATGAAGCAGCGAGGTCTGATGCCTGGTCTCACTCTCAGCAATGAATTCATTGCTCGTGATGAAGGTCTCCATACGGACTTTGCTTGCCTGCTCTACAGCAAAATCGTCAATCGCCTCGACAAAAAGAAAGTCCACAAAATCATTCGTGATGCAGTCAAGATTGAAAAGCAGTTTATTACCAAGAGTTTACCCTGTGAACTCATCGGAATGAATGCGGAGCTGATGAGTCAGTACATTGAATTTGTCGCGGATCGTCTCCTCATCCAGCTTGGGTATCCCAAAGCCTACAAGGCCACGAATCCGTTCCCCTTTATGGAACGCATCTCTTTGGAAAACAAAGACAACTTCTTTGAAAAACGTGTGAGCACGTATGCCAAAGCGTCTGTTGGAAAGGATCGCGCAGAAATGACCTTCTCCACAAGTACAGACTTTTAGTCCTGTTGTAGACAAAGGAGAGTAAAGACAATCCCTGCAGCAGAAGAAAAATGAATCGTGGAATGCCAAAGATCTTGTTGAGGACCAAAACAATATTTTTTGGTAAGATAGCCATAATAGAAAATAAACCAGAGATATAATGTAATCATCCAGTATTGTGCAGAATAAAGTGGATCCAGGTGCCAATTGTAATAGGCACCCAGCCACCAGACAGCTTGGATGGCTGTTTGGTCCCATATGTAGGCTACTGGGTGATTTGTTCTATGCCACGCTTGGGAAGACAAATAGAGATTTAGACACGATAGACTATAATAGGTGTGTCCCGTCCACATTCCTACTGCCGCTGGAAGGAGGAAGGCGTGGGACGATTTTGCCAGGAGATCGGATGGCATCTGTAGATCAATACATACCCCTTTTTAAGTATAAATTTGAAGGAAGAGAAATGCTACAAGGAATGTAGACACGCAAATGGACTCCTTCAAAGACTTTGATTTTACAACACAACCTTCCATTACCAAGAATAAATATCACATTCGCGTGCAGCAACGAAATGGACGCAAATGTATTACAACCTTGGACGGATTAGAAGAAGATTTAGATTTAAAACGTATCTGTAAAGCGATGCGGAATTGCTTCTCGTGCAACGGCAATGTCGTAATGAAAGAGGATGAAGAGACAGGTGTCATTCAGTTGCAGGGAGACCAGCGTGAAAACATCAAGCAATGGCTTCTGGATCAGCAGGTGATTCTAAAGAATGAAGTAGATCGGATCGTTGTACACGGGTTCTAAAAATTGACATACCTTCGTTGCTTGGGGTTGGCAGAACCCAATGATTGTGAAGACTCTTCAAGGTATTCCCTTTCTCTGTGATCCTGTTACCAAAACGATCTATGCTTACGAAAAAGTGCCTACACAACCCCTACTTGCACTCGGCACCTACGATCCTCAAGCAGAAACCTTTCAACTCGTTTCCAATTGGAAAGAGCTCTATGAACCTCGTGTTCAGGCCCATAGACAGGTGGAAAAACCCAGATCTCGTCTCCCCGCAGGTCAAGCTCCCAAATAAAATTGCTTCCCTATTCCCTGGGGGAACAGGGAACCAATGGACATTCCATCCGCTGAACAAATCTCACAAGAAGAATCCAAACCGCGCCCTCTTACCATTGAACCTTGGGTTGCAGTCTACCTGGGTCGTCTTTGGAATCAAGTGGAACAACGTGTAAGAACTATTGCCTCTGGCAGCTTGATCAGAGACCAAGCGAACCCTATGGGTCGGCACGTGAGTCACGGCACATACAGCAGCGAAACTTCTTAGTTGCGCTGGCACGCAGGAGCCACCCCGTACCGACCAATCAACGCCTGCATCCTCTCATAATCATTCTTAAATTGATACTTCTTTCCTTTTTGTAGATTGCGAGGTTGTGCATTAAAATCTTGCTGTCTGGTGTACACCGTATTGGCGGAATTTTGATATTGTACATTGTCAAACACAAAGATGGTACTGACACAATTTGGATAAGTACACGGGCACGGAACGATATTGGTTGCACCAGGAACCGACATCTCTTTTTTTACATCTGATTATAATTGTAGAAGAAATTACATTTCAGATTTCCTGTATTGGCTCCTGTTGCAGGAAGTTTGTACGTGAAATTCAAGGTAGAATCACCTGCACCTTCAAAGTAAAGAATTTGAATAGGATTGTATCCCTTATTCACAACGAGAGTAGCAGAGGTATCGGTTCGTGGGCCGTGATAGGTCCACACATCAATGACCTTTGTCCCATTGAAATTCACGACTACACCATCATCCGATGTAGTTTCTAAGATGGTTGTTGTGTCTGTCGGTGAATACAGATAGCCTGCAATCTGCACACCAACATAATTTGTTTGACCTCCTTTTGCTTGTAAATAGGCATCATTAATTAAGATAGGATCAATGGGACCAGACCAAAGTTTGCGCCCCCATCCTGTATTTCCAGGTCCATTGGAAGAGGGGGTAGTAGGATCTGTAATAGTCAAGGCATACAATGATGCGTACAACCCATCGTAATATCCAGAGTTGCGACTTTGCCCTGAGCTCCCCAATAGATTTTTCATCCGATCGTAGTCAGATTTAAACTGAAACGAGTTGCCTGTTGCCGCTGCATTGCAGTTGGCATTGTAGGCATTCACGTAGTTGTTGATAGTATTGGCACCATTTTGGAAGTCAACCGTTTCAAAGATAAAACGTGGATCTGACATCTATCCTAATTTTGTTCCACAAAATCCCAGTTGGAATTGGGGTAACTTTGAATGTGCAAAAAACGCCCCTGTAAGAATTTTGTTTTCTCAACATTGCTTATGAATTGGTAATAGGTCAGATTTGAATTTCCTTGAAACCGGAGAGTGCTGACATTGCTATTAAAATTCTGAATCGTATTAAAGAGCTGAAAGGCCCGTTGATACTCTTGTTTTTGAGCAAAGGTCATAAACTTAAACCCGCTTAAATCACAATAGCTTGGACTAGACATATTCTGGTAGGGTCCAACACTCTTTTTCGATCATTATTCTCTGCTTCATTTTTCCAACAATATAATTGAAGTGAACAAGATAGGGGTTTGTTTCTCTATATTTGTTGTTCGCTAAGAAGATCCCATTCGGAAACTCTGTTCTAGGAAGTGTGGCATAGGAAATCTGGAGTTCTTTTAAACGATTGGCAATATAATCTTGATCAGTCATTGCGACACCCCAAGATTCAGACTGAATCTTAAAAAGATCCTTAAATTTGGGTCGTGTCTCGGAATTCAACAGCATTCCAATCACACCTGTACAAGGATTTGTGCAGTTGGATGTATTGGAGCAAAGGAAAGAGCCATTGATGCTTTCGTCGCATTGAAACAAGAGGGGATCCGTTTGGAGTGCATCAGTGAAATAGGGAACAAAATCTTTGAAGACAGCAATATCCGAATCAATGAATAGCAATCTGTCTATGTCACCACGTTGGCTCAATTCTTGGAGAGCTTTGATCTTCATTCGGTTCATCCGCTTGAAGGGTGGTGTCCCAAAGCGCACAGGATCTTTATGCACAACACGATCTCCTGGCATCAGATAGAGTCGGGAAGGAATCTGGGCAATGCGATTGAAGAAATCATTGCTTTCACGATCCAGACATAAAATACAGAGTTTCCAAGGCACTTTGAGTGCTTGTAGCATCTTGTACAAGTTCCAGGTGTAATATTTATAGCCATCGGAGGTGACTGTAAAGACCAACGTTTTTTCAGTGAGGAAAGAGTCTAGCTTCAGGTCCATCTAGTGCTTCAAGTGTATAAATTTGAAGCGTGAAACCGCAGGTGTTGGACATTACACACAATGTCTTCTTCCAATACGTTTACAAACCCTTTTGAACTCCTCAATGAGGTGGATCTAGAACAACGTCTCCAATCGTATACCTTCTATGATACAAACTGGGAGGAGCGCGGATATAATCTAGATACGCGCAAAAAGATCTATTCTATGATGCCCAACGTCAACACACTCAAAGTTAAAGTGGAGAACTGCCTCCATCAAGACTATTATATGCGTCCAACTCTGAAATCTATTCATCTAGACTTCAGGCTCCACATTGTCGAAGATCCAAGACATTGCGAACTGGAATTCTTGTTTCATACTGGCTTTCTAGAGTGGTTTAATGTGATCCAGAAATATTTGGCAGCAGGATCTCAGCTCGAAGAAATCCATATCCAATTTCTCCCCCAGGTTACTTTGTATCTCTCTATTCCAAATCAGCACGTGGTGGATTATGATGAATATGGGCCTGTCTATGAAGATGAGGAATGGATGGTCAAGACAGAAAGGTGTAATCCATCAGACTATTTGTTTCTCCTAGGCGAAACGGGGTGTAAGGAGCTAGATGAGATTGGACAAGCTCTCTTACACCTTCTGAGTTTGAAGGAGTGGAAGGCGATTACACTCCCTTACCACTTTCCGTCTGCTGCAATTGTTGCTGATCTGTATCCCTTTGCAACGTTTACTGATGAAGTAGACGAAGAAGAGGGGGCTCAGAGGAGTAAAGAGGCTATTCGCTACTACCACGCGCAGCATAAACTGAAAAATTGAACCCGTGCTAGGATAGTAGCCTAGTACAGCTTTCCTTACATTCCAAGATGGGTTTTGATCTCTTCATTCATATGAATCTCTTGATGGA
>JACCDO012052285.1_pt1 | contig 11140 bp, 10 predicted proteins | sample 7446101 | NCBI WGS metagenome assembly JACCDO01 (sample SAMN15323440, study PRJNA562643) | freshwater metagenome | isolation source: river surface water | place: USA:Blue River Watershed | collected 2017-08-16
ACCAGCAGCACCGTCTGTACTCTTGTAAAAAATATATCCAACTGCTACACCAACACAGTGCACAGTCCAAGCTAAGCCGTTACTTACGACATCGGGCCTCGTGCGTGTACGTGCTGAAACGGTACGAATTACATGTGTATAGCCGTCTAATAGCCAAGAAAATGGTTAAAACGGCAGCGCTTTACTACACCGCGCAGCTGAGCCGAAGGGCGGTGCAGACCTGGTACTATCGAATGAAAATATTACAAAAAATGAAAAGAAAAAATAAATTATCCAAGAAATTCTATCGCAATCGAAACTCTTCGCTCGTCATGCTGCTGTGGCAAGCGCACTGTATTTAACGTATATATTGTAGTATTCCTTTCTCAACTTCTTCAAAAGTGGTGTGGACGGTACATTTCAGGCCTCGTATATGGCGCAAGAGGAAAGGACATCAAGGAGATATTTCTTTTCCTGTAAAGGGTGCAATTGCTAGAGAGAATGCTCTCCTGCAGCTTAAGCCGTTCAAGATTACTGAAGAGTGTGTGAATTTGAATAATATTTAAGTTCAAGCAACATGATATTCAAGATCAACTAGGACCGTTATGTACATGGCAGCTGCTCTTGTGTGACTGGTGCGGTACTATTGCACTATGGTTGACACAAGTAATAAATAAATCTTCATTCATTAGTTATAGACAGAGACATAGATTGGATAAAATAATGAGCGAAGTATCCGAATTCTTGCCTTTTGCATCGGATTTTAAATCTATACTTGGTATAAGCATGGGACTAACAACCTTGTCTATGTTGGGATTCATGCCTCGATTAGGTGTCTCTCGTGCATTGAGACTTGGTCTCAGACGTATTATTAGTAATCGATTTCAAAGCGCATCACCACAATCAGTTAGAACAGATGAAATCGCTAAGTTAAAACTCAACATCAATATAATAGACAGGGGTCTATACATTGTAGTCATTGGTTGGCTAGGAGTGGGTAAAACCCATCTGATAGATACTGCTCTTCAAAACGAATTCGGCGTAGTAAAATATGGAGTAAGTCCCTATGTTTGTACTTGTTTATTTAGTCAATAAATTTACTTTATATTTTTCCTTTAGACACAATCTGGAGATTGTAAAACCGTAATTATGAATGATGTATTAAGAGAAATCACAGGAATCAGATCCCCATTTCTTGATTTACATTCCAACGCGCATCGTGTGATCAAATTCCACCGATTATTCTTTCAAAGTCCACCAATCGTAGTCATATCTGTTCCAGAGAGAGGACCGAGGGAAGAATATGCCATGTTAACAGCTGCTGTAAGAGGATTAACAGACGAATTCAAGCTTAAAGTGCTTGTTGATGGCACTCCTGACTCCATTCCACCTGATACCTTAGCAACAAAACGACAGGTTGTGCTGTTTGTGCATGACATGAGGCAAGATCAACTAGAATCAATAGCTGGTTATAACAAACTTGTTACTTTTATGAGGGAGAATAAGATTAATGATGGTGTTTGGGAGGCGTTGGGGGGTAATCCAGCTAGTTATATAAGTCTTAACTCGCTATACCGTGGTCTAGTTATGGACAATGCACCCAAAGATGCTATTGTTGCAGCAATCAAGAAGCACGTTTATTGGGTACTTATGATTACACTTAATAAAATCGTGTTTGATTGCAGCGCTAATACGAAGAGTTTAATTGAGATGCTTAGAAGGCGGAAGATGACAAGAATTGAGCTGACAGAACTGATAGCTAACGGTTATTCATTTGATTACCCCAACATGGTGTTTCGTAAGGCAACTCGTGATTATCACTGCTATATCGAGCCAACTTCGTCGGCAGTCTCATTGATCATTGCCAACCATCCCAAGAGCTCATCTGACCTCCATCGTCTGGTCGAGACACTTTTCACAGCAAAAGTTGATACTAAATAGTCTGTTTGTCATGCACAACTACGTGGTACTACATGTAATGTAAATAGTAATCAGCTATCAAGGACATGCGTACTCACTCGTCACTCTCACGTGAGTATAGTAACCTCTTCCTCTACCTCTCTTGCAAAGGGTGTGGGCTGACTATGAGGCCGCAAAATTTTGGTAAATTTGGCGATAGTGATAACTCTTAAGAATGGACGCAGATCAGTTGCAGGAGTATGGCTTGATTGGATGTTTTCACACCTGTTGCATGATGAAAGGTGAAGAAATGGCAGTAGTGACTCGAAGGTTGGAGGAGGTTGAAGATGATGAAGAGGATGAAGAGGATGATATTGTCGAGGAGTTTGAAGGAATTACATACTTAGAATTACAGAATTCTATACAGAATGTGGCTTGTCAGTTGTATTATAGACATGGAGTAAGAAGAGGGGATAAAGTTTTGATCTATTGCGGTGCGGGGGGAAATGTGGGAGCAGAAATTGTGTCAATCTTTGCTTGCATATCATTGGGTGTTCCATTTGTTCCAATTGTGAATTACACGGAAGGAACCTTGTTACAAGATATTGTTGACGATGCATCTCCTCAAGCAGCGATTGTATTGGCTGCAAAGGATAGTGATGACATTGTACAAGCACTTGCAAAGCAAAATGTTTACAGATGTGTTTTAATCACAATGGATGGGTCCCTTACTCCTGTAGAAGCTGTAAGTACTGATATTCCTGACGAATTGCCGACTGCATACCCTTGGTCCTCACTATCATGCCAACTAGCGAGTAACGGCAATTACGACGAAGTTCACTGTGCTCCTTTATATATTATGTACACCAGTGGAAGTAGTGGTAAGCCCAAAGGTGTCCTAGGCTCTCATCACGCATTACTAAACCGACTATCATGGCAGTACTCTCGGTTCCCGTTTGACTACAATGAAGTTGTTATAAGACGCACTCCGCTTAGCTTTATAGACTCGATAGTAGAAATTATCGGATCGGTTCTGGGACTCGTTCCGATATACGCACCGCCTTACGAGGTCATCACTAACTACGGGATTTACGGCCTAATCGACGCATGTAACGACATCGGCGTCACTCGCATCACCCTGTTACCTACTCAACTAGACTTGCTATTCAAACTACAAGTAAGTCACACAGCAGAAGAGTTGCATCATCGCTGGTCTTCATTGAAGTATGTAGTGGTGAGTGGCAGTCCTTGTTCCCTTAGTTTAGTCAAAGAATTCAAGAAAATGCTGCCGTTTGCATACTTAATAAATCTATACGGAAGCACTGAAGTTGCGGGTGACGTGCTCTATGCTGTGCTTTGTGTGCCAGATGATGCGGATATCGCGGATAGTGCAGAAGACGGGGTGTTTACTACTATTATAGGCGACGAGGTAACTCACTCACTTACTTGCTCACTTACGCACCTACTTACTTGCTTACTCATTCATTCAGGTACCTATTGGGGTCCCGATGGACAACACGGTGGTGTATGTGCGTGGGCTGGATGACGAGGTGTTAGTAGCGGATGACGCCGAAGGAGTGCTGCTATGTGGAGGTGCTCATGTTGCTTTTGGTTATAATGATACTTCACTTAACGGCAAATTTTTGCTTTCGAATCCTTACGATCCCAGCAATGAGTTAAACCAACGGCTCTTTTACACAGGTGATATGGTTGCTAAATCCTCGAAAAATGGTGCTTTTTATTGGAAAGGCAGAGCTGGTAACTCACCTACTCACTCACTCACTCACTCACTCACTTACTTACTCATCTAGACTTGCAAGTAAAAATACGCGGGCAGCGGGTTGAGATTAATGTTGCAGAGCGTGTCATCGGCAATGCCTTGAATAGCACAACTGGCTATGCGCTGATAGCTACAGATAGCCATCGTCGAGTCGACAGCACCCAAGTTGAGTCACTCGAGCTGATACTACTGGTTGAGGACACGGTGCTCCAACTACTAGGTCTCTCCAACGTGCACGAGGTGAAGCAGCTGCTAGTTGAGCGAGGTGTTGCAGCGGTGTACGTCCCTAACCTTGTCATCAAGGTGGGCGATGCGTCGTTACCGTTAACTACGTCAGGTAAAATCGAACGCAATAAGCTTTTACTGTTCTTTGAATCAATATTTCGTGCGGATAGTTCGGTGCATCAGTCGCCAGTTGCATCCCTAAGTGATGACGTAGACGCAATACTGTCACAGCTTGCAGGTATATTGGCGTCGATGAATGTGAGTTGTAACGGCTACGAGGCTAAGACGTTTCTCGCGCTAGGCGGGGACTCGCTGCTGGCAATAGAATTTCTTTGGAAGATAAAACAGAAATTTCAGGTGACACTAACCGTTGCAGAGGTGGTTACTTGTGCAATGAAGGACCTTGCTTTGGCTATCCAAACCGCGGGGCACAACCACCGAGGTACCGCGGAGAAGAGGGTGGACACAGTCGTTGGCAAGAGGAAAATAGGTAGTGTAGTAATGAGTGACACCGCCACGCGTAATGTGGGAGCTGCAAGTACCCAGGTCATCAGCAGGGCTGTCAAGAGCTTCGACACTAGCGCAGCTGCGGGGTCTGGACTAGGAGTTAGTTGGAAATTCAACATGCAGAAATGCGTTGACAGCTCTCCTTTAGTGCTTCTAACTGACGCAAAGAGTACCGTCTACGCCGGCTCACACAGTGGATTGATTGTGTGCTTAGACGCTGATTCCGGAGTGACTCTCTGGTCTAACAACGTGCACCAGCACATCGAATCCCCGCTAATTGCCAGCGCGGATGGGAAGGTTATATACGTATGTAGCTACAAGAAGAACGACGTGGACCAAGACATGGAACCAGTCAGTGCAAGTGAGAAACTAGGTACTATTCATGCACTAGATGCCAGTGAGGGCAACATCCTGTGGGAGACGGAGGTAGAAGGAGAGATCAAGGCCCTGCCGGCGTTAGACGACCCGCGTGGGCTGCTTTACGTGGGCTGTTACGATCATAATTTATACACAATAAATCGATATAATGGTGAGATTAGACAAAAGCGCGGGGTTAACGGATCTATTTACTGCAGTCCGTTATTGTCGCCTTGCGGTGTCTACTTGTATGTGGCCACTACAAAGGGTCAGGTTACCTGCCTGCAGCTGCTCCTAGATGGCCTCGTTGAGCTGGTGTGGTCGATAGAATTGTTGGAACCGATATTCGCCGCAATGAACATACACAACACAAGCTTGCTCGTGTGCACAGTTGAGGGCCAGGTTCATTGTTTTGATAGACAAACCGGTGGCCTGGTGTGGAACTCGGTAGTGGCGACAAGACCTATATTCTCTTCCCCGTGTCTCATCAATCACTGCAGAGTGCATGCCTTGACAGCTGGCACTGCTGCCGTTGATATCCTAGTCGTTGGCTCACACGATGGCTTCGTGAGGATCCTCAACTTGGTCAACGGCGCTGTTATCTACGAGTACAACGTTGGATGTGTCATCTTTGCTGCTCCTATTGCGCTAGTTACTAATGACAAGCTGGTTATCCTGCTCTGCACCACCGCGGGCGAGGTGCTACTGCTTGACGTTGGGAGTAGCCATGTCCTTGCAACTATCCGACTTCATGGGGAGATCTACTCGTCCCCCATATGCTGCGGTAGTCGCATCTACTTAGGTTGCAGGGACGACCACTTGTATGCTATCCAACTGAGCACCTAATACTCACTACTTGCATCAACTTGTATCAGTTGTGTCCGCGGTGTGTACGTGGTTAGTATCGCTAGATATCGGTGGTGGTCGTGATGAACTAGCGTTGCATACAATGACATGGTGCGCCACACATCTGATGCCCACAATAAACACTAGTATCCCGATCAATGTCAGGATAACGACGTCACTGCTGCAAGTGACAACGGATCCTCGCAGCGCGGATCCGCTGGAATAAACGACTAACTCACTCTCAACGAGGTACTTATTGATACTGTATTCACTGTTAGTAGAGCTCTGGTAGCTGTATATACTGTCTGGAGGGATCATGTCAAACACATTCCTCACAGTTAGTAACTGTGATTTATCGACACTGCTGCTGTTCATGATGTAGCCGTAGAAGGGATCTTGTTGGTTCACTACCGAGTCAAGCAAACAGCCAGCATAAGCTCCAGTTGTTGGGTAATTGAAGTAGTTAGCTTGTCTTCCTTGCACTCGTTGGATCCGCAGCCACTCATCAAAGTGGCGATCGATATTCGCGTGATGTAATGCAAAGATAATATCATTAGGACTGGCTACGGGATCAGTAAAGTCGCCTAAACACTCGATATTATTGGGACTCGTTAGCTCTACTTGGTATAAGGAATTGTTCTTGCGCAGCAGTCCCGACCACAGAGGACCACAACGCGGTGAGTTCGGTGTACACATGCACTCATTAATATCCAAGTTTTCTCTATCTGAACTATCACAAGGTGTGGGACATGTAAAACAGCCGGCGGAGTAGGGATTGATAAACGATCCGATTTCTTGCGGAATAAGTGTCTCGGTGTTAGGTGGAGAGATATAACCGTACCATTGCGCGCAACTTGTGGTGCTACTACTAGTGCTTTGCACTTGCCAGCTTCCACCCACACCAGAGTGAAGAGGAGAATGCAAGGTTGGATCGATGCACTTGCAATAGTCCATCATGTTGTCGAGTGCAAGACAAGAGTTCCAAGCTGTTGAGTCACCGAGACCAACGTATGAAGAGCACATGTTATGACCATTTCTTGTTAGAAATGGGGATTTATTCAGACTCAATGGATGACGAAGGTACCCGTAGGTGTTGCCTTAAGGAACGTAACAAGTGAGTAGATAAAACAGTAGAAATTGTATCTTTGTGTTGTAATTACCTGGAAACTTCCATGTGTTCTCGTGAATTTCTTTAATTTTAGAAACTGGCCAATATGCGAATGGACCGTTTGTAACTATATAAAAATTATTGGGATCGCCACTAATATCTCCCAGATATTGGTCGCTGAATGCAGATGCATATGGACCTTCTTCTCGCTTGAAGTCGAAATAAGGAAGCCCTTGAATCTCTGGATCAACACTAAGAAGAGCATTCTCGAATTGTAATAACCAAAGACGATGAAAAATCGGAAAGACGACTGTGAAGTGCGCTTGGTCTCCTTTGCTGTATAAAGCTGCTCTCACGTGCTTTAATATCAATCGATCATAGGAAGAATATAGACTGCCATATTTCTGCCGCCCTAATTTCGTGGGAGTTTGTTTCATGATCCACAACGCATGTACAACTCGTTCCCACTCATCAGAGGTTAGATCTCGGATCTCTGTCCGCAAGCGGCGGCGCATTTCTATGCTTTCTTATCTCTTGAAGTGTGTGTGTGTGAAGTGTAACGGAATTGACAGTACCGACTTCGAAGTAGAACAGTAGAACTCGAATATGGTGGTACAACCATCGTATGGACACAAAGACCAACCTCCTTCTCATTGCATTGGGTGTAATAAGGATACTGGAATGGTAAATGTCAAAAGTAAATGTGCATTGTATGTAAGCTAATCACATAATAGCAAGGGAGTTGTTGAGATAGAATTAATAGTTGCTATTAGTGAATTCGAATCGACGATTTTACCAGCTTACATACATAGCACATTTTACTTTTGACATTTACCATTTCAGTATCCTTACACCCAAAACAATGAGGAGGTTGGCCTTTGTGTCCAAAAGATGGTTGTACCAGCTTACGCGATAGTAATAATTTCATTATTTACGAAAATACAAACATCTAACTATGAACCTTCGTCATGCCGTAGTCACACAACACTTTGACTCATAAATGTTGCTGCAATAGATTAAGAAAGTAGTCAGGGTCAATCAGTTTAATTCTCTTGTGTGCCTTCGCTGCATTCCGCTGCTCTTCAGTATTGTATCCCCAATCCACGAGATACAATTGAACTTGGTCAAGTTCACTTACTTTACACACGTTCGTCAACGTCTCGAATCTGTCCTCAACAAAATGAATAACCATGTCTGCTTGAGTGAGTGAGTTAATGAGTAAGTAAGAAAAAATTAAGAAGTGATACAGTAACTTAGAGAGTGAGTGAGTGAGTGAGTTAATGAGTGAGTCATTACCATTAGCTGAATTGCGTCTTAAGAGCTCTTTTAACACATTAACTTTGTTGCCAAATGGGTTTTCGAGATCAAATAGACTTTCTCGAGAGGGTGGTTGAATGTTATTCGACTTCAATATTGTCTCCACAAACCGTGCTTGTTTAGTAGTGATAATGCTGCAGCTGGGAGTATTCAAGCTTTTATTTGCTAAAAAATCTTTTATAAATGGAAATATTGGATTTAAACCAACCCATTTTTTAATATCCTTTTGGATTAGTCTATCTCGTGAATCACCAAACGCTTGGATAAGAACATCACTTTTGGAGGAGTATTTGCTCAATAAATCATCTCTTAGGGCACTTCCCCACCCTCTAGACAGCATATCAACGTCTAACTTCTTATATTTTCTATATTCTTCCAATAACAACCTTGCTAGCAACATGTTCTCATATCCCGTCTCAATAATCGGTCGCAATTTAACCAAGGCAGCAGTTACCTCTGCTGCTTCAACGTCATTACATTCCATGATTTGACGCCCCCAGTGCTCTTCCGCAGCTATTAATGCTGTTACACTTGATTCACTTGAACTCGCGCATATTACACCATCAAAATCTAATGCTAGAAACGATTTTGGTGCCAAACTTCGGGTGCTCATAGCACGCGTATACATCATCAGCATAGACAGGAACAGGATTAGTAGGCGAGCATGCATTCAACGTGGTTACTTCTTGGTTTTCTTTGGCATAAAATTTCCATCAAAAAAGCATTTTTTAAAAAAACAAGACAAAAAAGCACATTGTTTGGCGAGTGAAGACATTTTGCGAGAATGGACGCATTCTTACCGTCGGATGGATACGCAGGGAGCAAGCCTGGTTACGTGTTCAAGACGGATGTTAAAGGTACTGGTTACTACTTGGAGGCTGGAATAGTGCAAAAGAGAAAGCGAGATGAGTCTCACGAGCAATCAGATGCAGGAGATGTTGGTGTTGATGATAATGAGGACGCCGTGGATGTGCCAGATATGTCTACAATGCAAGCATTATTGGTGTCATTTGAGAAAAGAATAACATTAAATCTGCAGCAAAGAAGTAAATTTATGAATGAACCAGAGAAGTTCATGAATTCTGAGATAGATTTATCCGTTGATATTGGAAGGTTATCAGCTGCTGCAGCAAATCCTGAGTTGTTATCAATGATTATCCAGGCGGATTCGATCAAGTCTATCCTAGGATGTGTTACACATGATAATATTGATATATCAATCCAAACAATTAAATTATTATTAGAAATTACAGAACCAACAAGTTTGCTTGAAATTGAAGAAAACGGCGACTTGTTTCTGTCATCTTTTCTAAAGGATCATGGATTGGAGTTGATTGTTCATAATTTGAGTAGATTGGATGACGAAGGTAACGCGGACTATGAACAATGTTTCCATAATACCCTGGGAATTATTGAAAATCTGATTGAGTTAAGTGATACCGTGGCACTTGCAGTCACCGAAAGGACGCACATTCTGAAGTACTTACTGGAACGACTGACCAAGAAACCTTACAGCGATAATAAGCTATATTGCTCCGAAATTTTATCTATTTTGCTTCAAAGTGACAGCATAATCCCTATCAAGCTGTGTAGTATACCAGATATGAATGGAATGGACACGTTGCTGCAGGCGATAGCTGTGTACAAGAAGGCGGAAGTAGAGTCGATTGACGAGAAAGAAATCATCGAAAACTTGTTTTTATCATTACAAACTATACTATTAGAGAAAGAAAACCAAGCCAAGTTTGTTACTTGTGAAGGCTTTGAGTTGATGATTCGGATCCTAAAAGAGGCGAAATACGCCGCTATTTGCTCTATTAAGTCTATCAATTATGCGCTTATTGACAACCCTGCAGCGTGCGCCAAGTTGATAGATGTAGGTGGATTGAAGTATATTTTCCCGATACTAAGTGGTAAAGGACTTCCAAAAGGAGAAAAGAAATCTCATCAATTGTCTATAGAAGAGGACATCATATCGATCATGAGTCAGCTAGCGCAGCACCTCTACGGCAACCAGACCAATGACTGCGCAACTCGGTTACTATTAAAATTTATTGAAAATGATTACGAGAAATTTAAGAAATGTGTTGATTACTATACAAAATATAGGTCAAAACTAGCAATTACCGAGTTGCACATACAAGAGACTATAGAAATCTTGAGTGGTGATAGCAGTAAGCAAGAAGAGTACGAGTCGTTTGTAACAGTCGAGAATATATATTTGACTAGGTTAGAAGGTGGACTTTACGTAATGCAACAGCTAGTTGTTATATTGATTTATGTGCTTATATACAGCTCCAGCACAGATACTTTGGTTGCGTATATCGACAGCAAACTGAGTGAAGATGGCGCCAATTGTAGTGAAATTTTAGAAATTATTCGTGAAATGATTGATAATATGGATGTGAATGAAGATAATGCAGCAAAAAAGACATTAATAACTTGGTCCGCTGGACTTGCAACAATATTGATGGAGAAAAAATAATGGCGAGATTAGTATTGGCGGTTGTGAATAGTATGGTAGTATAAGGAATAATGTTCATAAAGTTTTTGATGTAACTAATTACAAATAATATAACCTTCTTATTTACCCTTTGTTGTCTTAGTTGGAACTGCGGCACTGCTGGTGGCAGCTGCTGTGGTACTTGCTGTTGCAGCCTTTCCTGCTGCTGCTGTTGGTGTCAATAATTTCTTCAAGTTATTCAATCCAGTGTTTGACTGTCTTGCTTTAAGCTCTTCTTGGAGAGAACGACTCAATGCTTCGGTGCGCTGTGCTACCATTGGTGCAGAGAGATTCTTTCTGATCTCAGTGCGGTTCTTACGCATCTTCTTCGAGCGAATTGACTTCGCCATTTCGTTTTCTTGTTAGTGCTTTACTGTTGCCAACTAGAACTGGCGATCGACTGTCGGCCGGAGGCCGGGACCTCACTTATCTTTATTTGAGTACCTTTCCAACTAAGTACTTGTTGAAGGACAGTTTCTGGTCATTATTTGGCGTCGCTTTGCACCTGCTTCACTTGGGTAAGATTTTATTTAGATTGAGTCATATATTACTTCAAGCTAATTTTTGCCAATTGGCAAACGTGGAAAAAAAAGCAAAAAGCAAAAAGAAATAGGAGGAA
>JACCDO012376685.1_pt1 | contig 11138 bp, 15 predicted proteins | sample 7446101 | NCBI WGS metagenome assembly JACCDO01 (sample SAMN15323440, study PRJNA562643) | freshwater metagenome | isolation source: river surface water | place: USA:Blue River Watershed | collected 2017-08-16
ACCGGTGCTACACAACGGATCGTGCAACAGCTTAACGAGTTTGAAGCTGCCCGGGACCAATCTTCGCGGCGTCCGCGTTAAGCGGTGCGGCAATATTTGCGGCAGGGGTGCGCCCCTTCTGTGCACGCGGCGTACCAAACCAACCTTGCCCCACTGCAAACAGGCCAAGGTTAATTAACACCAAGATAATAAATAGCGTTCTCATTCATGCAATGTAATGAGAATAGGCGAGTTTCGTCAACCAGGCTTTGCTTTGGCGGGAGTAGGGATGGGCTTCTTAAGCTTGGGCGCATATGGATTTTTGCGAGCATTAGAGAAGTCGTAGTCTTCACGCATGGCTGACCTTTAGGGATATTCGTTCTTTTGTGCTGATGCGAAATCTCGCTTCGGGTGAAGAATTCGCCATAGCTCGATATGATCACTTTGGATTTCGTAGTAGATCAGATGGGGGAACTTTTTCAGTGTCCAAGAGCGAATCCCTCGAAGATCCAGTTCATAGTCTGGTCGGGCTGACCCCATTTTTGGGTATCGACCCAAGTGAAAAAATGCGTACTCAAGCGCATTAATGAAATTCAACGCTACATGTTTTGACGAATTTCGTTCGTAGAAACGCATGATCTCGTCTTCGTCTTGTACAGAAAAGCTACGTGGAACAAATTCTTTAATGATCACTTGTTCGCAAAAGCTCGTTCAACGCGTGCGCGTAGTTCATCAAAATGTGTTGGTCTCAGTGGTGCGCAAAGGGGAGAATTCTTACCTGCTAGGAGTTGCTCTCGCAGCCAAGTGTTGTATTCAGTAGTGCTTGAGCTGTTGGAACCATTGCGGTAGGCGTTGTCTCTGGGGTGCTCTGCTTCAGATGGGATGTGCGACATAGGGATTTGCAGTAATGAAAGATAAAAAGTGTTTAGTTCAGCGAAAAGTTGAGAGTTACATATCGTTACAAAGCCTTAAATGAAAAAACCGCCAAGATTTGGCGGTCTGTAGCAAGTGCAATTAGTGTGGTGTGGAAAAATTTTGTAATTCAACAAAATGAAATTCTACAGAGTTTTTTTGCCTTGTCGATTAGTTCATTTTAGCCACCTAACCATCCATTGGCAGTTGTGATGCTGGGCCGCATAGGACTGCTTCGCGTGCTCATGACAGCCTTCGACATGAGTTGGCAAATGGTTACTGCAATAACCGGTTTGCTGAATCTAATTGCCACGCCCATTAATTCAATAGAGATCATTGGCCGTCCGAACACGGGTCTTTTCCATTATCTTGGATTTGGAGTAGGCCTGATGTCCTGGGCCGTATTGTTAAGCAGTGCCAGTGATGATAAAAAATAGCCGAGGTTTAAATGGCGATGGTTAAATGTTCTGAGTGCGGACATCGCATCAGTGATAAAGCAAAATCCTGTCCATCGTGCGGGGTGTCATACGACAACTCCAGCGAGGAGATGTCTCAGCTGATCGTAAAGCTCGTCGTGCTTGGTGCACTGGGCCTTTTCTTTTTCTTTGTGGTGATACCAGTTGTCGTTGGCATCTTGAAGCTGGTCGGCTTGGGTATCTTTATTACGAAGGTATTCGGTTGATCTGACTCTTGGTTGATCAATCGTAGGCACCACTAACCCTCGACTGGCACCAAATGCGCCAACCCATCTAACACCGGGTTGGCAAGCACTTCAATCTGCAGATGCCCCATTAGTCTTCGCACTTCTTGCTCGACTTCAGGCCAGCCGCCGCCACTTACACACAGTACAGGCGCAACACCAAAGCGTTCTTGTGTGATCAGACATTGGCGGTGTACGGCGCCTGCTTGTGCGGCTACGACGCCAGTCGAAATCGCTTGCAACGTTTGTCGTGGATAGTCGGTGCCCGCGCCGGAAGCCAGTGGCAGGTTGGCAGTGCCCTGCGCGAGAGACTGTCGCATCAGCGCTGGGCCCGGCAGAATCAAACCGCCTTCAAAATGATTGCTCGCGTTAAGCGTATCGATCGTTGTGGCCGTACCAAAGGTTGCGAGCACTAGCGGTGGATGCACTGTCTTAAAACGTGCGGCGAGACCTAGCATCGAGACCCAGCGATCGGCGCCGAGCTGCTCGGGTTGAGCATACCCATTCGTCACACCAGCTTGCGATGCGGAAGGTGTGATCCATTGCAATGTGCAGTGGATCTCTTGTAGCGTTTGTTGAAGATGCTCTGCGACCACGTGTCCGGCAACATTCACACCGAGCGCAGCAGTTGGTTGCACAGGAAGTGAGACCAACCATTTACGCAGACGGTCTCGCAGATCCGCGAGCGGATTCAGTGTGATTGCATGGGCAGCGGCTTCGCGCCCGAGGCCTGGGTGTTGCCAGCCCAGCTTGATGCGCGTGTTGCCAACATCCATCAAAATAATCATGCGTCTCTCGCAGAACTGGGGGGCTGTGTGGCACGCGCGCGAATCGACACATCGCCCACCAAAATTGGCAAGAGACCGGACGCGGTCTCGATTTGTAAGCGGCCGATTACATCGGTGCCGCGGGCAATGCCAGTGTGCAACAGTTTCCCCTGATCGATCACATCAACCTGTTCACCCAGTAATCCGTCGACTTCCTGGTAGCGTGGCGCAAAAGCAGCATACCCTTTTGCGGCGTAGTCGTGCAGAGTGCGCTGCCAGGCTTGCGCGAGTGCAGCGACGAGCGCGATAGGGTCAACAGCCTGATCCCCAAGAATCTGGGAAAAATCGGCAACTGGCCGCTGGAGTTCCGCAGACAACTCAGATGCGCCCACGAGATTGAGTCCCATGCCAATCACCAGCATGGGTTGCTGGGCCTTGGCCGAAGGTGCTGTTTCGACCAGAATGCCGGCAAGCTTGGCGCCTTTCCACTGCAAGTCATTGGGCCATTTCAGGGTGAGCTGATGTGCAGCTCGCACACCGATCAGAGGCGTGAGCAAACTGCGGAGAGCCAGACAACTGGCGACGCCAAGTGCTGGCGCCACGCCTGGGAGTTCGCCTGCTCCAATTTTTGGGGCAAAGCCACAAGAGAACATCAGACACTCGCCTGCGGCGTTATGCCAGGGGCGTGCAGCGCGACCTTTGCCTGCTGTTTGCAGGTGGGCGCCAAGTAAGCGCGGCCAGGGGTCGGTCGCAGCGGCCCTCGCCAAATCCCCTAGATCCTTATTGGTCGACCCAGTGCTTTCTACCCACTCGATCGCTTGAAATTCCGGCAACAACGCACCAAGCCTGTCACGAAACGTGGCGGGCGCAGGAAACGGAATCGCAGCGTTTGGATTAATTGTCATCACCTGATTTTACGGGGTGATTTATGATGGGGGTACTTTATGGATTCGTATCCTTTGCATGACGCTTAGTTCGACTTCTTCGCAGGCAGACAGGTTGGTCGTCTTGGACGACAAGCGCTGCCGTCTGAGCGGGGATTGGAATGTACAAGCGTTTGCCGCTTCGGGTGAAGTCGAGCGGCGCCAAGCTTTACTTGCTCGGGTGCAACCCAGCATGGGCTGGGATCTGACCGGCATTGCCAAGTTCGACGCCGTGGGCGCGCAATTGCTCTGGAAGCGTTGGGGCGCCAAGTTGCCTGCGGGCATACAGCTGACGGATAGTCAGCGTGCACTGTTTGATGTGCTGGCCGAATATCCTGTTGAACCATCACCCGCCACACAACCAACAGATTTGCTTGGCTGGGTCCGTAGCATTGGGTTTGGGATGTTCGTCGCGGCGGAGCATGGCCTTGGCTTGCTTAGGATGCTCGGCGAGTTCATGGTTGATCTCGGTCGCTTCATATTGCGACCCTCGCGCGGGCCTTGGCGCGAAATCTCGGCGCAGGTCTATCGCGTGGGTGCGCAGGCGCTCGGGATCACTGCACTGGTCGGATTCTTGATCGGCATCGTGTTGTCGTACCTCTCTGCGCAACAGCTTGCGGTGTTTGGGGTGGGGCAGTTCATCGTCAAACTGCTGGGCGTTGCGACCGTCCGAGAGCTGGGGCCGATTCTGGCGGCAATTCTAGTGGCGGGTCGATCAGGCTCGTCGATAACCGCGCAGATTTGTGTGGTGCGCGTCACCCCAGAGCTTGATGCCATGGAAGTCATGGGGATCTCGCACGGACAGCGTTTGATTTTGCCGCGCGTCATTGCCCTGGCAATTGCGATGCCGCTGTTAGTTCTCTGGACAGATGCCATTGCGTTGATTGGCGGAATGCTGGCCGCGAAGTTCCAGCTCGGCTTAACGGTTGAGTGGTTCTTCGGCCAGCTCCCAGATGCGATTGGCATCAAAAATTATTGGATCAGCGTGATCAAGGGCGTCACGTTTGGTGCCTGGATTGCGTTGGCAGCGTGTCATTTTGGCTTGCGCATCAAACCGAATACCGAAAGCCTGGGACGTGGAACGACCGCTTCGGTGGTGACAGCCATTACGGGTGTGATCCTGATCGATGCCTTGTATGCCATCCTGTTTAACGAGATGGGTATATGACGACGGCCCCTATCATCTCGGTGCAACACCTAACGACGGCTTTTGGCACGCACGTCGTGCATCAGGACTTGAGCCTGGATATTTATCCGAAAGAGATCCTCGCGCTGGTGGGTGGATCAGGCTCTGGCAAGACGACCCTATTGCGACAGATTCTGGGGCTCGATAATCCGCGTAGCGGCGTCGTAAAAGTCTTTGGTCGACCTGTGCACGACTACACAGGGCAGGACCGTATTGCGTTGACGCATCGGTGGGGCATGCTGTTTCAGGCCGGTGCGCTGTTCTCTGCGCTCCCGGTATTCGATAATATTGCCTTGCCCTTGCGCGAATTGCATCACTTGCCCGAATCGCTCGTTCGCGATGTCGTGCTGATGCGTTTGAGCTGGATGGGGATGACTGAGCGCGACGCAGCGTTGATGCCGTCGGACTTATCGGGTGGCATGATTAAGCGCGTGGCGTTGGCGCGCGCACTGGCGCTTGACCCGGAGCTATTGTTTTTAGATGAGCCCACGGCAGGGCTCGACCCGCAGCGCGCTGATGAGTTTGTTGAACTGATCCGCGTGCTGCATCGTGAATTAGGGTTTACGGTCGTGATGGTGACGCACGACCTGGATACGATTGGTGCCTTGGCCTCGCGTGTTGCGGTCTTGGCTGAAAAGAAAGTGCTGGTTGAGGGCACGTTAGAGACGGTGATGGCAACCAAGCACCCCTTTATTGATGCCTTTTTTCATAGTGAGCGCGGTGTGCGTGCGCTGGGGGCGACTGCCGCCAAGGATGTGAATCATGGAAAACCGTAGTCACGCGTTACTTGCGGGATTGTTTACCTTGCTACTTGTAATCGCAGGCGCGATTGGCGCCGTGTGGGTCAGCAAGAAGAACGTGCCGCTCATCCCCTACGAGCTCGTTGCAAGCTCTCCCGTCACCGGGCTGTCGGTGCAATCGGCAGTGCGCTATCAAGGCGTGCCGGTGGGCCGTGTGCAGTCGCTACGCTTTATGCCCGATAAGCCTGGCCAAGTCCGGATTTTGATTGGCATCGACCCCAACACACCGTTGACGGAATCGAGCTGGGCAGAGATTGTGACGGCGGGTGTGACAGGAATTTCGAACGTCGAACTGCGCGATGACGGGAAGTCAAAAAAACGCTTGGTGTCGTCGGCCGAAAAAATTCAAGATATTCCGATTCGGCCGAGCTTTCTTGAGCGTTTGCAAACGCAAAGCGACGAAGTCTTGCCAGCGCTGGATCGCATCATGGATCAGATTGAAAAAATCACGAGCGATCAGAATATTGAGTCACTACAAACTACGATGAAGAACGTTGCTGAGCTGTCGACCCAGCTCAATCAGTCGGTCAAATTGCTCGAACCTGGCTTAAAAAAGATTCCTGCAATGGTCGATGGTGTGACGGCGATGACGCGACGCATGGATGACGGCATTGTTTTACTGACACGCCGTCTGGATGGTGCGATGGCCGATATCAGCATCCTGACGCGTTCGGCTCAGGATGCGATTGCGCAGGTTAACGCCAGCACGCTACCCGATATGTCTGTGCTGTCCTCTAGTGTGGTGGATGCCTCACGCACGCTGACGCGTACGGTGCGCCAGCTCGGGCAATCGCCGCAGTCGTTTATTTTTGGGCCACCGCGTTTGGCACCAGGCCCAGGTGAGCCAGGGTTTGCAGGTTTTGGCTCAGCTGCGCCTTAAAGGGAAGTCATGTATACATTCTGGATAAAGAACTCAGCGATCGCTGCCTTGCTAGTAGCCATAACCGGCTGCTCTCTAGGAGGCGGTGAGGCGCGTGCGCCGCGACAGCTTGATTTGGGGGCAGGATTTACGGCGGCGGCTGGCAATCCACCGGCACACCGTCCCTTGCTGCTCGCACCCATGACGGCCTCGGCATTGCTCAATGACACGACGGTCATCTGGCGCGTGGGCGAGAGCGGACAGCCGCAGGGCTTTACAACCTATCGCTGGGTTGCACCACCTGCCCAGCTAGTTACCCAGCGGCTGATGGCGCGGTTGTCGCTACAAGGTGCGGTACTGGAGCAAGGCATTGGGGGCGACACACCCCAGCTGCGCCTGAATCTGCAAAGTTTTGAGCAACTGTTTACGCCCGATGGTAAGGCGAGCCAGGGCGTGCTGATCATGCAAGCGGTCTTGTTGCGCAACAACCGTGTCGTCGCGCAAAAACTGATCGATATCAAAGTGCCTGCGACTTCGCAGGATGCCGCAGGTGGTGCCCAGGCCCTGCGCCTAGCGACGGACCAGGCCGCTGAACAAGTGGCACAATGGCTGACCCCTTTTCTGAAACCTTAGTAGATTTATGCCCGCACATACTGAAACCACAACTTTTGATGGCTTAGCTGGCGTCATTGACTGCGCGCTCGACTGGCCCGATGGTGCCCCCACTGGTTGGGCCTTGATTTTGCATCCTAATCCTTCACAGGGCGGGACGCGCGACAATAAAGTGGTGACGACGCTTGCGCGGGCATGCGTGCAGCAAGGGTTGCTTGCCATCCGCCCTAATTTCCGCGGAATTGGTACGTCGGGTGGCTCATTCGACCACGGCAAGGGCGAACTACAAGATATGGCTGCGCTGGTTGAGCAGTTTCGGGTGCGCTATCCCGAGATCGCCGCGAAGCCCTGGGTCTTGGGTGGATTCTCGTTTGGGACGTCTATTGGTGTGCAGTTGTATGCCCAGTGGGAGAAACTACAGAAGAACTTGCCAAATATCGTCATTTTGACGGGTTCTGCGGCCCTACGTTTTCGGCACAACGATGCCAAGGCACCGGAAGATGCGCTGGTGATCCACGGCGAGAACGACGAGGTCGTGCCCCTGTCAGAAGTCATGGAGTGGGCTCGCCCGATCGGGATGCCGGTTGTTGTGATCCCGGAGGCTGGGCATTTCTTTCACGGCAAACTGCTCGTACTAAGACAATTAGTACAGACAAGACTGAAGGCATTACCCTAGCGCGCTGGGTTGGAATGCCTATAATGAGGTTGTTACGTTGTTTGAAGACCTCAGCCATGTCCGAGCCCCTATTTTTAGCAGTCCGTGGCGCATTGCGCGCAAGTGTTCTGACGCTTGCTGGCGCAGCTGTGGTGTTATCGCTGGCGGTTAGTTCGCCGCAAGTCCACGCCCAAAATTCTTCGACCCCGGCGACGAAGCCTGCCGCAAAAGGCAAGGGCGAGACGGCTCCTAAAGCAGAGCCCGCAGCCCCAGCCAAGCCAGCACCCTCCGAAGCAGCCGTTTCAGCGAAGACGCCATCACCTCTGACACCCGTGCAAGTCGGTGAAATGTCGAGCGTACCTGTGCCGACCATTGCAGCGCGTGCCTGGATTACGGTCGACGTGACGAGCGGACAAATTGTCGCTTCGTCCAATGCTGATCAGAAAATTGAGCCGGCCTCTCTGACCAAGATCATGACGGCGTATGTGGCGTTTACGGCAATTAAAGAAAAGCGCCTGACACTTGAGCAACAAGCCAACGTTTCAAACGTAGCCTGGAAGACGCGTGGTTCGCGTATGTTTATTGAACCGCGCAAACCCGTGACCGTCGATGAGTTGGTCAAGGGCGTCATCATTCAGTCAGGCAACGATGCCTCGGTGGCCTTGGCCGAAGCGGTGTCGGGCAGCGAGGCTGCCTTTGTTGACACCATGAACAAAGAAGCAGCGCGCATGGGCATGGTCAATACCGTGTTCAAGAATGCAACCGGTTTGCCTGATCCTGAACATGTCACCACTGTACGTGATCTTGCCATCATCGCGCGTCGCATGATCAATGATCATCCGGATTATTTTCCGTATTACTCAATGCGTGAGTTCACGTACAACAAGATTAAGCAGTCCAACCGCAATCGCTTGTTGTGGGCGGATCCGTCGGTGGATGGCATGAAGACTGGCCACACCGATGCCGCTGGCTATTGCCTGGTTGCAACCGCTAAGCGGGGTGATCGTCGTGTGATCACAGTGCTGGTCGGCTCTGACAGCATGGCCACGCGCGCGGAAGAAAGCCTCAAGATCTTGAACTGGACGTTCCAGAACTTTGAGACGATCAAGATTTTTGATAAGTCGCAGCCAGCGGTTGAGGCACGCGTCTGGCAAGGTAAAACCGACGAAGCTAAGCTAGGTGTGTCGACCCCATTGTGGGTGACGGTGCCGCGCGGCCGTGCCGGTGATGTTAAGCCAATCGCCAAGCGCCCAGACCCACTGCTTGCGCCGCTCGGTGCGGGCGAGAAGGTCGGTACGCTGACCTTGATGCTGGATAATAAGTTGTTGCGCTCTGAGCCGCTTGAAGTGTTGGAGGCGGTTGAACGCGCAGGCTTTGTTGGCCGAACAGTTGATACCGTCAAGTTGTGGTTCCGTAAGTCTGAATAATTTTCTAATAATCAATTGAACGCAGAGAGCAGAACAAATGGTGCAGAACATGTTGATTCAAGGTGTTTCGGGCAATCCAACCGTTTATGTGAACGGTGTCTTCGGACCGTTGTCCGAGGCAAAGATTTCGGTACTCGATCGCGGTTTTATTTTTGGTGATGGCATCTATGAAGTCGTGCCGATCTATAACGGCAAGACCTTCCGTATGGCGCAGCATTTAGCGCGTCTGGAGCGCAGTCTTGCCAAGTTGCAGATCCAGAACCCTATGAGCAAGGCGCAGTGGGAAGCCCTGGTTAAAGAGCTGACGGATCGCAACAGCGAGCCAACCAGCATGGTCTACATCCAGGTGACCCGCGGTGTGGCCAAGCGTGATCACGCCTTCCCCGTGCCACCCGTGCAGCCCACTGTCTTTGCAATGGTGGCTCCAATGACACCACCTTCAGCCGCTGTCCGCGAGAAAGGTCTGACCTCTGTCAGTATCCCTGACGAGCGCTGGCTGCATTGCGATATCAAATCGGTGTCCTTGCTCGGTAACGTGCTGGCTAAACAGGCCGCCGTCAATGCGGGTGTCGATGAGGTCATTCAATTTCGCAACGGCAACCTCACCGAAGGCGCATCGTGCAATATTTGGGTGATCCAACAGGGCAAACTGGTTGCTCCGCTCAAGGATAATCTGGTGCTCGAAGGCATCCGTTACGGCTTGCTAGAAGAGCTCTGCAAAGAGGCCGGTATTCCTTTTGAGTTACGTGTGGTCAAGCAAGAAGAGGTTCAGGCCGCAGACGAAATCCTGATGTCTTCGGCGACCCGTGAAGTGCTGGCCATTGTTCAGCTCGATGGCAAGCCTGTCGGCGCCGGCAAACCTGGCCCAGTCTTCCAGAAGCTGCGTGCTGCTTACGATGCGCGTATTGCTGCACTGTAAACATGACTGCGCCTGAACAAGAGTCGTTGATCAAGTACCCGTGCGCTTTTCCCATCAAGGTGATGGGAAAGCAAACACCTGAGCTTGCTCAGGTGTTATCTGACTTGGTGCGTGAATACGATCCTGCCTTTGATCCAGCGACCGTTGAAATGCGCCCCAGCAAGGCCGGCAACTATATGGGGTTGACCTTCACCATCAATGCGACCTCGCGCGAACAGCTTGATAATTTGTATCGCGCACTGCACGGACACCCGCTGGTTTCGGTGGTGTTGTAGTGTCGCGGGTGTGGCCGCGCCCGTCCGACTATGAGCCTGTCTGGCGCGCCATGCAGGATTTCACACAAGCGCGCACACCCGACACCCCTGATGAACTCTGGCTGGTCGAACACACACCTGTTTACACACTGGGCCAGGCAAGCAAGCCTGAACACTTGCTCAACCCTGGCAATATTCCTGTCATCCAAACCGATCGCGGTGGGCAAGTGACCTATCACGGCCCCGGTCAAGTGATGGTCTATATTCTGGCCGACCTCAAGCGCTCGGGGCACTATATCAAGCAGATGGTCAACGAGATCGAAGAGTCCGTTATCCTGACTCTGGCTGGTTTCGGTGTTGAGCATGCTTGCCGCAAAGACGGCGCACCTGGCGTGTACGTCCCGATGGGCAATGCGCTCGCCAAAATTGCCGCGCTGGGGATCAAAGTGCGCAATGGCTGCACCTATCATGGGGTCGCCTTGAACGTCGATATGGATTTGAAGCCTTTTGAGGGCATTAACCCCTGCGGATATGCGGGATTGCAGACGGTCAACATGGTCGACATGGGGGCGCGTGCGCAGTGGGATGATGTCGCGCAAGCATTAGCCACACAAATCGCCGGCCAATGTGGCTTGAGGCTCTCCAACGGGTAGAATAGGGTTATCCCTTTACTCTTGGCGGCGCAACGTTTAGCGGCGAAGCGCCCAGGCAATTTATGTCGACAACCACTCCACCTTCTGCCTCCACTGAGCCCACTGCTGCGCCCTACGATGCGACGCAAAAGCAAAAGTCTCAGGCTAAAACATCTCGCATCCCGATCAAGGTCGTGGCAGCCGAGCGCTTAAAGAAACCAGAGTGGATTCGTGTCAAAGCCGCACCCGCTGGTTCGCGCTTTTACGACATCAAACGTATCTTGCGCGAACATAATCTGCACACGGTGTGTGAAGAAGCTTCGTGTCCGAATATTGGTGAATGCTTTGGCAAGGGCACGGCCACCTTTATGATCATGGGTGATAAGTGCACGCGCCGCTGCCCGTTTTGTGATGTGGGCCATGGTCGGCCCGACCCGCTGGATGTGGATGAACCCGTTAACCTCGCACGAACCATTGCAGCACTGAAGCTCACGTACGTGGTGATCACTTCAG
>JACCDO010070498.1_pt1 | contig 11137 bp, 6 predicted proteins | sample 7446101 | NCBI WGS metagenome assembly JACCDO01 (sample SAMN15323440, study PRJNA562643) | freshwater metagenome | isolation source: river surface water | place: USA:Blue River Watershed | collected 2017-08-16
ACTCGATATAAATAGAACTAGACATCAGTTGAGTAAGTAGCCTTTATTTCCCTCGTACTCAATTGTGAATAATCCATAGCACTAAAGAGCGATGATCTACTATGAATCCCTCTCCAATTATCTTCTCGTGCGTCACTTAATTACGAAACTCTTCAAGGAATCGCGCATCATCCTATCCAAACAAAATCTATTTAACTTGCTCAACCCTTGTCCTCGTTCACCACTCCCTTCCCAAAATCCACTATTCAATAACTCAGTCACTAGGACCGGATGGTGACATAACCCTCACCGCTCTGCGTCTTGATTTCCTTCAATCAATAACAAGATAGCGTTTTTCCCTGATAAAATGCACGTTATAATTGCGTTGTTCGCCTTGTTGGCGTGCGCTTCCGCCTTCTCCGCGGGACGCGTCACTCGCACATCCTCCAGATTATTAGTAAGTATTCACTGCGTCTCTCGCCGCTGCACATGGGTGGATTACATCAGCATTATGAAACGATCGATTATCATTCATGATACACGTTATTGTCGTGTTTCTCATGGGGTTTTGCTCGGTTTGATGGTGGAAAGCATTTGTATTACATGAATTCGGTTATTATTTGTTATGAAATCGTTCAATGACTAATAATATTTGTTTTTGCTGATATAATGCTTTTTAAATGCTCAATTCTACTGGTTTTATGTTGTTGTGCACATTAATTTTTGTTAAATGTGCTTGATTATATATTGCTGTGGTTGTTTAGAATGAATTATTCTATATATATGCAACCACCACGCAATTATTATCATCATCATAATTTTGACGTCATCCACCGGCAGATTGTTACTTTCTTTTCTAATTGAATATTTATTAACATTTTTGCATTATAGGCCATGAAGAAAGATAGTTCCCCAATGAAATTCGCCTTACCAGCTGCTATGATGCCATTTGTAGCACCTCTAGCTACTATTGCTGCTGAAGGAACTGGACGTGTAAGTTAATTTATATATATATATCGATTCTTTTATGCATACTTATTATTTTTATCACCAATAGTCATTCGGTATTGATGATGGAAGACTAGTATGGGCTGCCCTTTTACCATCAATCATAATCTTCCCACTTTATCTTCAATGGTCATCACAACAAGAAGGTGACGACTTTTTCGATGGATACGAAAAGAGACGCAATGGTTAAATATAAATCTATGATTATACGTTTGGAATTCATATAAATATATGTATAATATTTATCATTTTACGCTTTTTTTTCTCGCGCTACTCGAAGAATTGAATTGGAAACTCCTTCAGTTCAAGCTCATTTCAACTCGTCAAATCATTGTATTTCCTCTTCTTCATTCAACTGTACTAATTACTTCCCTGCGCGCTTAGTGGTATACGCACCACTAATAATATCATATGTATATACGCATTTTACAGTGACTCACACCCACTCCTTGTTAGCGATGAAAAAATGAAAAAAAAATTGTCAAAAATAGAAACAAGGAAAACAAAGTAAAATGTCAGAGAAATTCGAAATTAACTTCGATGAAATCGCAGATGCTTTAGACGGGGCAGTGCAGGAAAGATTGCCACAGGAAGAAGCAGCGCAAAACGAAACAGCGCAAGAGAACGCGGCGCCGTTGTATCCCTCCGAGACTCGCACCTCGCCCATCGTGGTGTTGGTGATCGGCATGGCGGGGGCAGGTAAAACCGCGTTGATGCACCGGCTGAATCTATACACCGTCGAGAAGGGTGTCAAGGGATACTTCATTAACTTGGATCCTGCTGTAAAATCGACACCGTTTGGGGCGAATATCGATATTCGTGATACAGTCAACTACAAGGAGGTCATGTCGCAATATGGATTAGGACCGAATGGTGCAATATTAACGTCATTAAATTTATTTGCAACAAAATTTGATCAAGTTGTGCAGTTGTTAGACAAAAGAGCGAATAGTTTGGATTATATTTTTATTGACACACCTGGACAAATTGAGGCATTTACATGGAGTGCTGGTGGTATGATCATACAAGAATTATTGGCATCTTCATTTCCAACTACAGTTATATATGTTGGTGATACTGTAAGATGTACTAGTCCAACCACTTTTATGAGTAATATGTTATATTCTTGTTCTGTTTTATATAAATCCCGTTTACCAATGATAATTGCATTTAATAAAGTTGATGTTGTACCAAGTAGCGTCGTAGAAGAATGGATGTGCGATTTCGAGTCGTATATGTCGGCACTAGATAGTAGCACTGAGGATTATATGAAATCTTTCAATCGATCTCTTAATTTAGTCATGGATGAATTTTACAGTCACATTAGAAGGGTTGGTGTATCCGCAGCTACAGGGCAAGGAATCGATGAATTATTTCGTAAAATTGATGAAACAGGTAATCATTAACTCGCTCAATAGTTCGCCCTCACTCACACTCATCGGTATTAACTTACAGTAATAGATTTTCAAACAATTTATCTTCCTGATTTGCAAGAAAGAGTACGTCGTCAAAAATCTAAAGATCTCATTCGTCAAGAGATGGATTTGCAGCGATTACACGAGGACATTATGAGCAACCAAGGGGATAAAGTAGTATTTAGTGTAAATAAATAATTATTTGTACATATATTTAGTATAAACCATGTAGTATTTAGTACGACTTCATCCGAAGTGGGCGGGGTGGTCGACCTGGATTTTGTACCACTGGTGCCGAGTATATACTCGACAATAAACCATAATCATTACGCAGTTTGTGGCTGCTCGCTAACGCATGTGAAACGGAAGATTTCTTCTCATTATTACCACTATTTTTTTGATTTTTAGACGATGTTCGAGTAGTACTTTTGCTTATGCCATTACGACTCGAGACATTTTTCGCACTACTGCTTCTACTATACGTATCCGCAATACCCATTTTATTGATATGATTTACTTTGTTTGAATGATCAACGCTTCTACTTCGATCCCGACTTTGAGTTGATTTCTTAGATGATGCACTACGTGGTGATGACTCTGATGATTGAACTTTCTTTTTCTTTCTACCAATACCACTATCGCCTTTATGCGCTCTTTCGCTGATTCCACTAATGCTTGTACTGACATTGTCTAAATGACCATGGATACCGATGTGATTACTACTGCTAGTATTCAACCATGATCTATTTTCACCTACAATTGATGGGGTGAAAGTTTGACCTGATACTAATGACTCCCTTGGTGTTGCTAGTGATGAGTAACTATTGACAGAGCATATGCTATTATTATCGACAATTGAATGAGATCTCTGTAATAATTGAATTAATTCTTTTTGTTGCTTGCGAATACGATCTGATGATTCTAATGAAATTCGAAGTGATTCATGATCTTGCTTCAAATGTTCATACATACTTTTTAATCTACCATTTTCTTGAATTGATTGCCTATAATTATCGATATCTTTCTGCATGTGCTCTATGCGAAACAATAAATCATCGCGCTCCTTACTAACACGATGCACCTCACGCTCTAGTCTCGTAATAGTCTCTTTCGCATCCTTCAATGCCTCATCGTTGCCTTTGGAATCGACATTATCATGACTATGACCGTGGCTGTGATCTTGGTGTCCAGTAGTGCTGCGATAAGACGTGTCGAGCCCGTGACTTCCATTATACAATCCACCATTCTGTCGATTACTTGGTTTATTACCACTTAATGCTGTAAAATTGTAGTTCTTCGCGAGCATCGATGACAGGCTCTCAATATCGTCGTGTAGGTGCTTCACCTGGTCATCGAAGCGTTGTCGGTGATGCGTCATTGCGCTTGTATATTGGAATTCGGATCCAAGCGAGTGGACTCGTGTTCACCGTGTTCACGGATACGGTACCGGTATCGAATCAAGAATTATATAAAATGGGATAATTATATACATTTCTGGCTTATTCCTGGCTATTCTGTCGTTTTATTGCTCGTTTTATACCCTTTCGAAATCCTCGTCGGCGACTAAAACTTTGTTCAATTTGATTTTTTTTCTCTGTGGTACCTGTATCATCCGACTCTTCTTCATTATTAACTATACTTTCTACTAGTTGTTTGGATGATGAATTAAAGAAATTTGTTGCTTTTCCTAATTTACCGCCTCTGCTTGCGCGACCAATACGGTGTAGATATTGCACCACATTAAGGGCGAATTCAGCTTGAATGACATGTCCAACATTAAGAAAATCAAATCCTCTAGCGGCGCTATCCGTGCATACAAGTATGCGCACTTGCTCCGCTTTAAAGCGCTCTAATTCTTTAACTTTTACTTCGGATGGTAGTAATGAATGAAATTCTGCGCATTCGATACTGGCATCACGTAATTTTTGAGCTAATATTGCACATGTTTGAGCTGTATTCACGAATATCATTACACCATTTCTAGTGTTTGTTGCATCTGTTGGCGCATCTATTACCAAATGAGGCGGTATATTTAGGCTTCTATCATGAATTGCATCAACGATACTGGTTACCAGCGCATCATCAATCATGGTGGTACTGCTATTGTCCTCTATTACTTCTGCTATATCCACTATGGCAGAAGTAGCTTTCTTCGTATTGACGCTATTAATTTCATAAAATGTTTGTAAAATCCGAGGATGATGTTGATGCAAATGAGAGTTACTTATATGTATTGCATTTGGAAATTTTTTAGAAATAAATTTTTTAATTGATTTTTCACCACGAGATGGTAGTGTAGCTGCCGATAGGATGACTTGGGTGTGGTAATCATGAAGCCCAAGCTTCTGCTCCCGTATCATATTCCGTCGAATAACTTTAAATGCATCTAGAATTTTTTCAACATCAATAACATAGGAACCATCAAGTAACATATCTGCCTCATCTAATACTAAATGTTGAATGGAACGAAATAAATCTTCGTTTAATATAATTGGACCTATAGTATGGCATGTAAATGAGACAAAATAGCGAGTGAGTGAGTGAAATCATGAGTAATACCTTTAATAAATTTGGAGAGAAATGCTGGAGTACAAATAAGTATATTAGGTGAATAATCTTTGGTGTATGGCCAATAATTTGCAACAGTTGTTTTGACATCAACTGTAACTAGTTTAGTATCCATGGCGTTGACAACATCACTGGCCATATTGTACACTTGTTGACACAACTCTTTACTGGGAACTAATATAATAGATGTAGGATATTCAATTTTATCATTATTGTTTTCATTACTTTCTTGTTTCTTTAAATTATTATTCATACAATATTGCAATATAGGGATCAAGTAAGCCAATGTTTTCCCACTACCAGTCTCAGCGCCAATAATTATATCCCTTTTCTTGGTCATTATAGGACCATATACCTTTGACTGTATAGTCGTTGCATAAAATTTATTAATGTTCGATAGACCCGCAGCTAGGTGTTCGTTCATCTTTGGCTCTAAATCAGTAAATTTAATCATATTTTCACCAAATAAAAATTTATTACTATCTAAAACAGTATCATGAATCACTCTTCTCGACGTACTAGTCGCGGCGTTGTGTCTAGCGTGCGCAGTTGCTGCTCGAGACGCCCGCACATGACGCAGCGCACCTAATCGAACTGCAGCCATTGAGAAGACACTCAGGTGCAGTAGAAAGACACAAAATGACGGAAAATACATGCAATTTATGTAGTTTGTAGGATCTTCAGATCCCGATCTTGGAATGAGTACGTGCTGCGGAACTGCAGGAACTAGATACCTCCACTTACTACCTTTCAACCAACTACTAGGTCGCTAGTAACTTAGATATTAACTTGCATTAAACTGAATTCGCTTAATGTATTTATTTATTTAATTTAGCGATAAAAAAATTATTTTAAGGACCTCTCACAAAATTTTACTAGTCACTTGTTTTTTACTTCTTCACTCATACATTTACTTACTCATTAACTCATTCAGTCATTAAACATCCCTGTTTCATATACTACGAAATCCCTAAGAAGGACCCATGTAATATTTAAATCATGGTCGCGATAGGAATATCCACCTAGTGTCGAAGAACGACTTGAATGTTGAACTACGCGGAGATCGTGCACGCGCTGCGCAGCGGCAGTCTCGCGACGCGTGCCAAGCTGCTGGCCGACCTCAAGGAGAAGAACGAGATATACCACGGGGGAGAGTATGTGGTATACTTGAAAGAATTATTTCCTGTTTATATTGAATTGTTGCATACGATACCACCACAGGTAAATATCACTTCACGAGGCGATGTGTGCTATTTGGGGGAAGATTTTTGTTAGTGCAATCGGTTGCTAGTTACACTTTTACACTAATTTCATGCAAATGATAATAATATTTTAACACTCTAGAAATTATTAATTACTTACTCCCTTTATTCTATTTTTTTTAGTTCGAAGATAACGATATGAACAAGATTCGGTCATTGATAATAGAAATATTATGCAGTTTTTCGTTAAATGAGCATTTAAAGCATTATTGTAATGATTTAATGACTGAATTATTGAAAGTAATCCAATCCGATAATGAGGAAAATGCATGTGTTAGTATTAAAGGTAGTTTTGAATTACATAAAGTGTATCGCCCATATTTAGAGAGGCACGTTGATCCGTTTATTGAATTTGTTACTCGTCTGTACACTAATGTTCCATCCATTGTTGCCAATACTTTGAGAAGCGATTTATTGGGGATTGGTAATACAGGACAACAAGCATCGGTGAATGGGCAAGATGGCACTAATGCATCTGCTGGAAGCAATAAACGTGCTGGCATAGAATCGTTGGTTGTACTTACGGAATGCCCATTAATTGTTATGTTTTTATATCAAGTTTATCCAAATTATTTGACACCTATATTATCCAATCTCATCACACTGATGATCCAAACACTAGGGGTAAATCTGCCTGTGTCTGCATCAAATTATCATATGAGAAGCAAGGAGTTACTGTCCGTACAGGTCAAGACATTGTCGTTTGTTACATACTTTTTACGACCCTATTCTGAATTAATTCGTCCTTTCGAAACGAGTATCGCCACTAGTATATATAGTATGTTTTTAAAGTGTCCTGAAGACGCCGTCAGTATTCGCAAGGAATTGTTAGTGGCAACGAGGCATATTATAGCGACTGAATTTAGAAAAGGATTATTCGTTTATTTAGATGAATTTCTGAAGGAAAATATATTGTTTGGACCCGGTAAACCGGTGATATTGCGACCTCTGGTATACACGACATTGGCCGACCTAATACAACACGTGAGAGATATGTTATCCATTGCGCAGTTGATCCGAATAGTGGATTTGTATAGCACCATACTGCAGGATACGTCACTACCGTCCAATATGCACGGTATCGCAGTAAGAGTTCTACATTACTTAGTTGAAAAAATCAATCAACTTAAAACTGGTCCTAATGACAAGAGTAGTGCGGCGTTTTCCTTGAACTTTATCGTGTTCAAGTCGCTAGTAGATAAAATAGGCGCGCTGCGTTACAACATTGACAAGTATGGCCAGGTCACCACGATACTGAACAATGAATCGGCTTATCTCATCGATGGATCTAGTTACTTATGGTTCAAAAAGATGGCAAATGCTGCCGACAACGCAGCAATCGCTGAATTCGATAACCCGTTATTAAAATTCCAATTGCCGTGTGACGTCACATCCAAAAATATCAAAGAGCTACTAAAAGCCATCGTCTGCGAGTTGCATAAATTGATTCCTTTTGTAGACAATAAGTCGTTATTTGACGTGTCGGTCGCAGAGAAATCGTCTCATAACAACAATTATGACTATTTTGATAAGGTTCGTGTTATCGGAAAGTATCTCATCTGGACGCTGCAATGCTGTCAAATATACATTCGTAAATCACCTAGTTCAGGTGGCAATGCCTCAGCTAATGACAACAGCAGTAGCACGTCGTCCCAGGATATCAGTGAGTTGAAAGAAATACTTACTTTCCTCATTACGTCACTGAGTATGCTCACCACCGACACTTTCCGCTGCGTGATGAAAGCCAGGATCCACCATCTGTGTGACATAGCATCGAACGACCAGGTGTATTTGCTCTTCTTCAATCAATTATTCATGAATAACCCGACTCTTGGGCTCCATTTATTCGATATTATGTGCTCGTATTTTGTTTCTAAAGTGGAAATTATACCCAGTAATAGTGCTAGCAGTAGCAACAATAGTGTCGCGGTGAAAACGGTTACCAGGAATCGCTTGAGTATCTCCGAGGATACAAAGCAGTATCCATTTTTACTACGAATATTAAAAAATATGTTGCAATCAATTTCTAAAGTGGCGGAATATGAGAAATGCTTGATAACTAGGTTACCAAGACTGCTGATGTCATTGCTGCGCAGCTCGTTGGTGTCGCCCACATGCATCAACCAATGCAATATGCTACGACTCCTCTTCCGTTCCGCTCCAGAATTCAAATTAGAACTATTTATCAACGCCATTACTCCCTATTTCAACAATATTGTGCAGGGTTTGGACACGTTGTATCACCGAACAACATTGAAATCAACCAAAAATATTGTCGTGGAATTATGTCTGACGATTCCGGCCAATTCCAAATCCCAAATGGCTCATTTGCCCGTTTTACTCAAGTACGTGTCCATCGCACTGAAAGAGTACAACGAACTCGCTAAAATTGCATTAAAAAGTTTAGAAACTTGGTCTGATTATCAATCGGGTGATCATTTCATGACGGTATTGAATGCTCTGCCTTCCAATGTCCTCGAGGACATACTTCACGGGATTCAACGGCATTTAAAACCGCTGCCTTACTCCCAGGGACTACTAGCACTCAAACTATTGGGTAAATTAGGGGGACATTGCAAACGGTTCCTTGATTCTATCCCGTATTACAACGTCAATACCTTCCAATTCAACAGTTTGAAGTATAGCCACAGTCGCATCGTGGAGTTATCGAGCAAGATCAAAGCGTATAACGACGCGGGTAATCACCCCGTCCTCGCGGATAGCAAGGTGGACCTGGTGCCGCTAGTACAAGCAGCATGCGAGCTACTGTTCACCTCTATTGCTCCTAATGACAGTGATGCCGAAAGCGAAGTATTGACGATGAACAGTATTAATACGTATAATAGCAGTGTGAAAGCAATAAATAAAATTGAAATTCCTACCAGTTTACACAAGTATCTGGGTAGTAACGTTGCATCCGAGGAGACAAAAGCGATGGAGGTAGACCAGCCACCGAAAGTGACTAATATCTTAACTGAATGGTATTTAGAAGACATGGCAATGGCGCTGTCCGAGTCCGAGGACTCAGATGGAAGCAGGTCGCTCGATATGAAAACGATGAGCAGCGAAACAAATTATCTATCCGTTTCCTTATTCCATAAGCAAAAGCAAGAATGTTGCAAGTTTTTATATCAAATTCTATTGAACGTCCTCGCGATACCATCGAATATCATCAATGCCAAGGCTAGCTCAACCGATATAACTGCCGTCGACAAGTGCACCACCGCCGGTATCCGGTCTTGGTGCAACATCGACCTGGTGCAGGATATGATACAGACCATATTCATAGCGTTAATCGATGACAATATCAAGGTTGTTGACACGATTGAGTCCAGCGAGTTTATTGATGGGCTGTTAACGCACATGCTAGTGTGTAACGGCTCAGCAACAGATACCAATAGTCACACAGAAAGTCTGTATCAAGTGATCAACAACATCATTACACTGTTGGTAACAGATAAACGTCGAGAGATTCGCAAACAAGGTTTTGTTATATTCACCAAGTGGTTGCATGCTATTGACCGTTACGACAATCATTCTCATCACGATACTTGCGGCAGCATAAGCAGTCAGAAGCTCGCACTTGATGATACAAAAGTTGTGTTGCGAGACCTCATAGACAAGGTTATATCGTTGCTTCTGTCTAACCGGCTCAATGATCGCATTGTTGGATGTAAGTGCTTGTGTGACATGTCGAAGCTGTTCAATGTTGATTGGTGTAGTGCGGCGACTGCGGCAAAGGTAATCCATGCATTATATTGTGCGCTTGCTCATCCTACCGCCTCTATAAATCTACCATTATTGTACGATATTTTTGAGACACTAAGTGCATTTATTGCATCGTTGAGCATGTCGCTATTGGCAGAGAACTTGGACACGTTACAGACTATCTTCTCGGGTTGCTTCCACAATAATCCAACGATTCGTCTCGCTTCTATTCTGATAATTTCTAAATTATGCGAGGTGGTTGGGAAGCAAGAGCTGCAGTTATTCGGCACGATGCAGGCGTATATACAAGGCATGATAGCAGATGAGTTGACACGGATGACCACCCAATCCATAATCGATCCTGGATTTTTATGTGGTCTTACGTACTTATTCAACTTTGGATTCAGTGACATCGACAGCACCATCATCGGCTACTTGGTGTTAGTGTTGAAGCAGAACGAATTGGATCAAGTTCCTATCGAGCAAGTGAATGGAGTTAGATTGGACTTGAACCTAACGGATCTGATGAACATCATCGGTGTGTGTACAGGTGGTAAAAGCGCGGCGAATATCACCAGTTTTAACAAATTGATTACCATCTGCACCACTGACATCCGGGTTATCATGTCGATCTATCCTAATTTACTGCCTTGTAACGTCATGAAGCATCTGGCGACGATACACTTCGTTGAGTCATTATACGTAGCAAGCAGTGCGAAATCAGGGAAATCTGTGGCTGAAATGGACGATATTAATACAAAAACATGCGAATTCTTATTGAAATCGATCATTTCGCATGGCTGGAACGAGCTGTCCGAAGCCGCATCGAAAGCGATTGTAACGGTGAACAGTAAACTTGCCGCTGTTAATTGCACGAAATCATACTTTGAAAAGCATGCTGTAGAAGACACTTGCAAGGCTATATTCTCTGCCATGCAAGACATCAAAACCGCTACCCGCAGCTTGTTGAGCAGTTTCTATGCGTTGATGAGAGCGTTGCCAGATGTATTTTCTTATGATTACTACATTCAACGATTTCTGAATTACCTAAAAGTATGGTCTGAACCATCCAAAATTACTAGTTTGAATAGCTTCATTCCTGGTTCGGAGCACCAAGTATCGCTCGCCATAATTATGACTCTGTTGGCCTGCAACATGACTGCTCCCACCGTCGCCAACCCTAGTAAAATTGTACTA